>Ga0070737_10000429_pt1 | contig 90745 bp, 71 predicted proteins | sample Coa_R1_10_FD_66438 | JGI IMG/M metagenome (GOLD analysis project Ga0070737, IMG submission 66438) | Surface soil microbial communities from Centralia Pennsylvania, which are recovering from an underground coalmine fire - Coalmine... | ecosystem: Environmental > Terrestrial > Soil > Unclassified...
GGCGGCGACGACAACCACGTCCTCTGGATCGATCCCGCGGTTCCGCGCGACATGATTCTCGGCAGCGATCAAGGGGCGACGATCAGCCTCGACGGCGGCCATACGTGGAGTTCGTGGTACAACCAGCCGACCGGCCAGATCTATCATCTTTCGACCGACCATCGTTTCCCCTTCTGGGTTTACGGGACGCAGCAGGATAGCGGCTCGATCGGAACGTCCAGCCGCGGCGACTATGGCGAGATCACGTTTCTCGATTGGGACGCGGTGGGCGGCTATGAATTTGGCTACATCGTTCCCGATCCCCTCGATCCCGACCTTATCTATGCCGGCGGGCCCGGGCGCGGCACGGTGCGCATTGACCGCCGCAACCATCAAGTGGCCGACATCTCCCCCGACTTGGCGCGCGATCGCAAGCTGCACTTCGACATCAACCCGCCGCTGGTCTTTTCGCCCGAAGACCCGCACCTGCTGCTCGAGGGTTCGCAGTACGTGCTCGCGACGCGTGACGGCGGGGCGCAATGGCGCGCGATCAGCCCCGACCTCGCCGCCCGCGCCGACGCGGATCAAAAGGGCGGCTTCTATCCGGCAGCGATCAGCTCGATCGCGCCGTCGCCGGTCACCAGCCGCGTGCTCTGGGCCGGCACCAACGATGGCTTGATCCAGGTGACGCGGGATGGCGGCGCCACCTGGCGCAACGTCTCGCCGCCGGCTTTCATCGTGCGCAGCTACGTGGATATGGTCACGGCCTCGCCCTGGGACCCCGGTACCGCCTTTGTCGCCATGGATCAGCACGCCGCCAACGACTTCAAGCCCTACATCTACCGCACGCGCGATTTCGGCCGCACCTGGACGAATGTCGTGGACGGCATTCCTGACGGCAGCTTCGCGCGTGTCGTGCGCGCCGATCCCAAGCGGCGCGGGCTGCTTTATGCCGGCACCGAAGACGGCGTGTACGTCTCATTCGACGACGGCGATCACTGGCAGTCGCTGCAGTTAAATCTGCCGACGGTGTCGGTGCGCGATCTCGCCCTCGAGCAAGGCGATCTGGTGGCCGCCACGTACGGCCGCTCGTTCTGGATTCTCGACGACCTGTCGCCGCTGCGCCAGGCGGCGGCCGTGGCCGCCGCGCCCGCGCAACCGTACTTATATCGTCCGGAGACGGCGATGCGCGTGCGCCGCGACGAAAACCAAGACACGCCGCTGCCACCGGAAATGCCGGCCGGGACCAATCCGCCGGCCGGCGCGATCATTGATTACTATTTGCCCAGCCCGCCGGCGGGCGAGATCGAGCTGGCCATCTTCGACCGCGACGGCCAGTTGGTGCGGCAATTTTCGAGCGCCGCGGCGCCGGCCGCGGCCGAGCCGCCGCCGCCGGTGCCCAGCTACTGGCTGGCGCATCCCGAACCGCTGCCGAAACAGGCGGGGATGAATCGCTTCGTCTGGGATCTGCGCTACACGCCGCCGCCGGCGTTGCGCCACGGCTATCCGATTTCGGCGGTGTACGAAGACACGCCCGCCGATCCGCGCGGCCCCTTCGTGGCGCCGGGCGAGTATCAGGTTCGGCTGACGGTGGAAGGCAAAACGTATTCGCAGCCGCTCGCCGTCGCGATGGATCCCCGCGTGCATGTCTCCCAGGCGGCGCTCGAGGCGCAGTTGCGGCTGGAGCTTCAGCTCATGGACGCGATGAAAGCCAGCTACCAAGGCCATGCGGAAGTCGCGGCCTGGCGGGCGCGGCTGGCCGAGCGGAAGAAAGGCTTGGTGGCGGCCCAGGCGAGCGGCCAGACGGCGCTGGCGGCGATTGCCGCTCTCGACCGGCAGGCGGCGGTGCTCGAAGGCAGCGCGGGCGCCGGTTTCCCCCGCGGCCCGCGGCAGCCGCCGCCCAGTTTCGGCGGGCTCAACGGCGAATTAGGCTGGCTGGCGACGGCGATCGAGCAGGCGGATACCGCGCCGACCGCCGCGGCCGAAGCGGCGGCCGCGGAGTACACCGGGCAATTGCGGCACGTGGAAACACAGTGGAGCGAACTGCAAAGAGCGAGCGAGGATAAGCTGAGCCGGTTGGCGGCCGCGAGTTCGCCCGGCGCGGCTGCGCTCCGCCGCTGAGGCGCGGCGGCATCCAGGCGCACCTTGCGCCCAGACCGGCATCGGCCGCGGGCCGTCACGCCTGCTGCCTGGCGCGCGGCATGCGCGAACGGCGGCAGCCGCGCTGGGCCGGGGATCGCGCGTGGCTTGCGCCGGGAACCTCGTCGTGCGGTAATGGAGCAGGCCGGATCCATGGCTGATTTTGCCGCTGAACTGAAAGGCCGCGCGGATTTGGCGGCCATCGTGGGCGAGACGGTGGCCCTCAAGAAGTCGGCCAATGGCTGGATCGGCCTTTGTCCTTTCCATTCGGAAAAGACGCCTTCGTTTCACGTTCATGCCGCCCGGCAGTTTTACTACTGTTTCGGCTGCCAGGCGCATGGCGACGTGTACACGTACTTGATGCAGGCGCACAAGCTGGATTTTCGCGGTGCGGTGGAGGCGCTGGCGGAGCGGCTGCGCGTTGCCCTGCCGGCGAGCTGGAGCCAAGGGGGCAACGGTCCCGAGGATGGCCGCCGCGCCGAGTTGCTGCGCATCCACGCCGCCGCGGCGCAGTTTTTCGCCGCGCAGCTGCGCGCGGCGCAGGGGGCGGGGGCGCGCGCCTACCTGGCGGGACGGGGCGTGACGGCGGCGGCCCAGGAACGCTTCGGAATCGGCTTTGCCCCCGGCTCCGGCCGCGCGCTGACCGACTGGCTGCGCCGGCGCGAGTTCGCGCCGGGCGTCGCTTTGGCCTCCGGTCTTTGCCAATGGCGCCGGGCTGCCGCCGACACGGCATCTACGCCAGCCGCCGAGGCCGCGCGCTGGGACGATCTTTACGATCGCTTTCGAGATCGTGTGCTCTTTCCTATCGCCGATGAGCGTGGCCGCACCATCGCGTTCGGCGGCCGGGCGCTGGGTGAGCCCGATCCCGCGCGCCCGGCCCCCAAGTACTTGAATTCCCCCGAGACTCCCATCTACACCAAGAGCCGCGTCGTGTACAACCTCGACCGCGCCCGCGAGGCCATTCGCCGCTTGGGCTACTTCATCCTGGTCGAGGGCTATTTCGATTGCCTGGCGGTTTTCCTGGCGGGCTTCGAGAACGTCGTGGCGAGTTGCGGCACCGCCCTGACGGCGCCGCAGATCGCCGCCGTGGCCCGCTATGGCAAGAACGCCATGATCAACTTCGATCCCGACGCCGCCGGTGCCGGGGCGGCCGAGAAATCGATCGGGCTGCTGCTGGAAGAAGGCTGCAAGGTCCGCGTAGTCCGGCTACCCGCCGGTCTCGATCCGGATTTATTCCTGCGCCAAAACGGCGCCCAGGCCTACGCCCAGGCGCTCAAAGAGAGTGAACCCTTTTTTGCCTTCTTAGGCGGGCGAGCACGGCGGCAATTCGATTTGCGGCGGGCGGATGGGCGGCTGGCAGCCCTCAACTTCCTGCTGCCTTACATCAACCGGGTCGAGGAGCCGATGCTGCGAGTGGAGCTGACCGACCAATTGGCGCTGCAACTGGGCATCGAGAGTGCTGTCGAGCGCCAGCAACTCCGGCAGGCGGTGCAACAGCGGCGGTCGAGAGTGGCGGCGCCGGCCCTTGGCGGCGCCGGCACGCTCTTGCCGGCGGAAGCGGCGCTGCTCAGGGCGGTTCTGGAATGGGACCACGAGCGCGATCGTCTCTTGGCGCTGGCGCGGGAAGAGCAGCTTTTCGAGGGCCTGGCGGGACAGACGTTACTGAGCCGCCTCGGCGACGCGCAGGCTTCCAACTTCGAGTGGAGCGTCCTGCAAGAGCGGCTGGAACCGGTGGAACGAGAATTGCTCGCCGAAGCAGCTTTGCGCAGTACCGAGCCGCTGGATGAGAAAATCGTGGCGGGGGCGATCGAAGCTTTGCGCGATCGCCGGCTGGAGCGTCGGAAGCGGCGGCTGCAAGAGGAAGTGAAGGATGCGGCGGGGCGGCGTGACACTCTGAAAATAAAGGAATTGCTGGCCGAGCTTCAAACCGTGGATCAAGCGTTGAGCCGGCGCCGTCAAGACGCTCATTTGCATGCTGCCGGGTAAGGTCCAACTCGCAGATTTGGCGAGCGTTTATGCGCGCCCTGAGGCGAGGGAAAAGAAACTTCGACCTCCGTCGTTTCATCTAAAACTTGGGGGGAGTTCAGTTCCAGGTGCGCAACCGGGGCGCAAGCAGCTTGTCCGATTGTCCGAGGGGTGAAATGCAGCGCGAGAGCTGCTATAATTACCCAATTTTGGGCCGATTGGCTCGACGCAGCATCCTCCTGCCCCCCAAGGAGAGAATTTGGCCATCGACGATCGTTACGACGAAATTCAGAAGCTAATCAACGCCGGCAAAGAAAAGGGCTACCTTTCCTACGAAGAGGGAGCGGAGCCGATCGGCGCTGACGATACCGCCAGCGAAGATCTGGGCGAATTGCTGACCAGCTTTGGCCGCCAGTCGGCGGAAGGTGACGAGGCCGCGGACCTCGACCGCGTGGACGAGGAGGACCTCGATCTTGACCTGACGCCTGGCGCGCTGGAGAAGACCAATGATCCCGTCCGCATGTATCTGCGGGAAATGGGCACGGTGCCGCTGCTGACCCGCGAGGGAGAGGTCGAGATCGCCAAGCGGATCGAGCGCGGCCAGGTCAAGGTGCTCAAAGCGCTGTCGCGCACGCCGGTCATCATCCGCGAGTTGATCGCCACCGGCGAGGAGCTCAAGCGCGGGACCAAGAATATCAAGGAAGTGGTGGTGGTGGACATCGAGGAGGACGAGATCTCCGAGGAAGTCCTTCGCCGCCGCTTGACCGAAGTCACGGCGCAGCTCGACGAGCTGGCCGCACTGTATAAGAAGCTGGTGCAGGCGCAGGAGAAGCTGGCGGCGATTTCGCGCGTGAAGGAACCGCGCAAGCACCGCAAGGCGCGCTTTCAAGTCGCCCGCACGCAGGTGCAGATCTCGCGGCTGATTCGCGCGTTGCGCTTCACGCCCCTCGAGCTCAAGCGCCTGATCGAGAAGCTGACCCACGTGGTGGATCAGCTCCGCCCGCTGGAGGCGCAAGTCAGCCGCCTGGAGCGCAAGATCGAGAACACTCGCGGTGCCGAGGCGCTGAAGGAGTTGCGGCGCGATCAGCGGCAGTTGAAGGAGCAGATCGCGCGCATCGAAGCGGAAGCCGGCGCTTCCAGCGCCGATCTCAAGCGCACGCGTGTGACCATCGTCACCGGCGATCACCAGGCCGAGAGCGCCAAGCGCGAGCTGATCGAAGCGAATTTGCGCCTGGTGGTTTCCATCGCCAAAAAGTACACCAATCGCGGCTTGCAGTTCCTGGACCTGATCCAGGAAGGCAATATCGGCTTGATGAAGGCGGTGGACAAGTTCGAATATCGCCGGGGCTATAAATTTTCCACCTACGCGACCTGGTGGATTCGGCAGGCGATCACGCGCGCGATCGCCGATCAGGCGCGCACCATCCGTATTCCCGTGCACATGATCGAGACGATCAACAAGCTGATCCGTACCTCCCGGCAGCTGGTGCAGGAGTTGGGCCGCGAGCCCACCAGCGAAGAGATCGCCAAGCGCATGGATATTCCGGTGGCCAAGGTGCGCAAGGTGCTGAAGATCGCGCAAGAGCCGATCTCCCTGGAAACGCCGATCGGCGAGGAAGAGGATTCCCATCTTGGGGATTTCATTGAAGATCGCGGCGTGATTTCTCCCGCCGACGCGGTCATCAATGTCAACCTGAAAGAGCAGACCTCGCAGGTGCTGAAGACGCTGACGCCGCGCGAGGAGAAAGTCATCAAGATGCGGTTCGGGCTGGATGACGGCAGCGAGCACACGCTCGAGGAGGTTGGCCAGTCGTTTGCCGTCACCCGCGAGCGCATCCGCCAGATTGAAGCCAAGGCGCTGCGGAAGCTGCGCCATCCCTCGCGGAGCCGCCGGTTGCGCGCCTTCGTCGAGGGCATGACCGAATAGAGAAGCGCGCCGCTTCCGTCGCCAAGCTTGTCGTCATGCGAAGCGTGGGCCTAGCCGCGGCGCTCTGGTTTATCCTGTGGATGGCTCCGTCCGCGCCGCGGCCTGCGGCTGGTGACGAGCCGCATCCGCCGCAAGAACATCTTGTCAGCGTTCCCGCCGGCCCTGCCGCCGGCGCGGACACCGCGGCAACGATCGCGCGGGCGTGCGCCGCCGCCTTGCACCCGCAGTTCCTGCTGGACAATTTGCGCTTGCTGGCGACTCCCCAGGCGGTGGACGGGGTGCAAATGATGGCAGTCGAAGACTGGCGCCCGGCGCACGGGGCGGCGGTCGAAGATCGCTCCAGGATTTTGTTCTACAAGACCGTGGAACTGGAGGTGCCGCTGACGGAAGACGGCCGCCCGATTTCGGCGAGCGAGTTGGCGAAAGCGCGCCGCGCGCTGCAACGCGCCGAAGCCGGCGTCGATGCGCAGTGGAACCCGGCGGAAACTGCCGGACGGCTGATCCAAATCGACGGCCAAATCGTGGACGTCGGGCCCTTGCTGCGCCGCTTCGAGTGGCGACCCATCGGCACCTGTGAATACATGGGCCACGCTTGCGTGGAGTATCAGTTCGCGCCGCGCGCCGGCGCCACGGTCGAGTCGCGGGCGGAGCGCATCATGGCGGCGATGGCCGGCCGGCTCCGCCTCGACCCGTTTAGCGGGCAGGTCTTGCAGGTCCGCTTCCACAACGTGCGACCGGTGCGCTTTGGATTCGGTTTGCTGGCCAGCTTTAGCCAGATCGAAGGTGAATTTGAGATGCAGCCCGCCGGCCCCGGCTGGGTTTGGAAAGACACCGTCGTCCATTTGCACGGCCGCGAGCTCTGGTTCGACAGGTCGGGGACGCTGGACAAGCAATATCTCCTACAGCGCGGAGAACAAAGCACCCACCGCGGAGGGCGGCAGGGCCGCCGTTAGTCGGCGGGCGCGAACACCCGCGCGGTCGCGGCCGGGAGCGCCGCCGATCTCGTATCATGGTTCCTACATGACTCCTCTGAACGTCACTTTCAGCTACATGGGCGAAGTCGGGGCCGGGCAAATGCGGCGGTTGGCCGAGGCCTTGAGCGTTTACGGATTGCGGGGCCTTCAGTTGGACGAGAAGGCCAAGACCATTACCATCGAGTTCGACGCCGCGCGGCTCGACAACGATTTGGTCCTGGCGGTCGTGAAGAACTGCGGGATCAGCGCCACCGGACAAGTCGAGACCTCGGTCGTGGCCTAGTCGAAACCGTTGGAGGGATTCTATGCCATCGGAAAAAGCGCTATTCGCCGGCGGCTGCTTTTGGGGAGTGGAAGCCGCATTTCGCAAGATCCCCGGCGTGGTGGCGACCACGGTGGGCTATTCGGGCGGCACGGTTCCGAACCCCACCTATGAGCAGGTTTGCACGGACACCACCGGCCACGCGGAAACCGTCGAGGTCGAATACGATCCGGCGCGCGTCAGCTATGAGCAGCTGCTGCAGGTTTTCTGGGAAAACCACGATCCCACCCAGCTCAACCGGCAGGGTCCGGACGTCGGGCGGCAGTACCGCTCGGCGATTTTCTATTTGAACGCCGCTCAGGAGCGTGCCGCCCGCGCCGCTCGCGACGCCCTGGCCGCGAGCGGCCGCTATCGCCGCCCGATCGCCACCGAGATCACGGCCGCCGGGCCCTTTTATCGCGCCGAGGATTATCATCAGCAATACCTCGAAAAGCGCGGCCTGGCGCATTGCCATCTCTAGCCGCCGGTGCGCGCCCCGCGCCGGGGCGGGCAACCGAACCGCGCCGCGCGCCAGCGGGTGGTTTACCGCGGGGGGCGGACCGGCGGGCGCTGGGCGCCGGCGGACGGCGCAGGATTGAGCAAGCGATCGAAGATCGAGGGCCCTTGCGGCGGCGGTACCGGCTTGCGCGGCAGCATGCCGTCGCGATTCGCCGCCAGGTAGGCAAAGCTGGCCACGATGACGGCGTTGCGCTGCATATCCCACGGCGGCACGCGTTCGTAGAAGTCGGCGTTCGAGTGGTGGGTGCGGGTCTCGTAGTCGAGCGGGTCCTGAATGAATTGGAAGCCGGGGAGGCCGACGGCGTCGAAGGATAGGTGGTCGGTGCCGCCAGTATCGCGGATCGTCAGCGTCTGCATGCCGAGATCGTGGAAGGGCTCCATCCACGCGCGGAAGATGGGCGCGACCATGTCGTTGCCCTGCAGATAAACGCCCCGGATCGCGCCTGCGCCGTTGTCCACGTTGAAGTAGCAGTCCAGGTCATGCCATTCCGGCAGGAGTCGCATCGTCGCTGGATCGCCGAAGTGCTGTTTCACATAGGCCCGCGAGCCTAGCAGCCCCTGCTCTTCGCCGGTCCAGAGGCCGATGCGGACGGTGCGGCGCAACCGAACACCGCTCTGCGCGAGGATTCGCATGGCTTCCATCATCACTGCGGAGCCCGCGCCGTTGTCGGTGGCGCCGGTGGCGAAATGCCAGGAATCGAAATGAGCCCCGATCATGACCACTTGATGCGCGAGCGCCGGGTCGCTGCCCGGCAGCTCGCCGACGATGTTGAAGGAGTTCACGTCCTGGGCGCCCATCGCGTTCTCGTCATCGAGTTGGAGGGTGACGGGGATGTGCTTGGCGAGGGTGCGCGCGATGCGCCCGAATTCTTCGTCGGCCAAAACCACTTGCGGCGGCGTCGGGGGGGCGTCGGCGCGCGGGGAGACGAAGCCGCGGTTGAACACCGTACCGTCCACGGAGCGGGAGCTGCCCGGCCATAGCACCGCCGCCACGCCTTGCTCGAGCAGGAACTGCATCTGCTTGCGGGTGAACTGGAGGCGTGCCACGAATTGGGCGATGCGGTCGGGCGGAAAGCCCGCGCGGGGCGGCGGCGCCAGCATCATCGCCGCGAGCTGGTCGGCCGTGTAACGCTCGGCGTCGGGCTTGAAGTCGGGCTCGATCGCCGGCTCCTCGCCCATGAGCACGAATGCGCCGCGCAGGCGGCCTTGATACTGGGCGAAATCGGCCTCGCGGTCGAGCTTCACTTGGATCGCTTCGGCGGTGACCGGGCCGTGGGTGCCGGGCGTCCAGGCCAGGGGATAGGCGATGATCGTGTACGCCTCCGGCCTGAGCGCGAGGAGCGTGAAGCGCGAGTTTTGCCAGCTCCGGCCGAACGGCCCCCAAGGCTCCAGGTGCGCTTGGCGCACTCCCCAACCGGTAAGCGTCTGTTCCGCGTATTCGGCCGCTTTCAGCGTATTGGGCGAGGCGGTCAGCCGCGGGCCGTACACGTCGGTGAGATAACTCAGGACTGTCATCACTTGAGAGTGGCCGAAGCCCTGCTCTTTGATCGCGTGAATCGCGGCCAGGTCGGCTTCCGTGAGCTGTTGCGCGGCGAGCGGGACGCTCGCTCCGGCCGATGCCAATGCCAGCATGAGGATGAGGCGGGCGAGGCCGCCTGGAATCTTTCCGGTACGCATGAACTCTCCTGGTTGGGCTCTCGCCAATGTAGGCGGAAACGCGAAGAAGGGCAAGTCGCCGGCCCGCCCGCAGCCGCCTTTCCCAACCCGCCAGCCGGCGCCGCGCGGCGCGGCCGGGAGCGGCGCCAGGAGGCGGGCTGGGTCGCAGCGGCTGCGGAGTGGCTGGCTTAGCGGGCAGATCCCGCCTGAACTCCAGGACAGTGCTTGGGACGGTAACTACGCGGATGCAGGTTAAATTCAGAAACTTTCTCGCCGATACCATTACCTTGCAGCACTTGTTTCCCCGCGCGCCCATGTCTGCATCCTCCTCGACCCCCGACGCGATACCGCATGCACCGGTCGCGGACTGGCTGGCGGTTCTGCCAACCGGCGCCGCGCTCCTCGACTCTGACCTGCGCGTCACCTACGCCAACGAAGCGCTAGGGCGTTTGCTGGGACGCAGCCCGAGCCGGCTGGTGGGTCGCGCGTGGTCGGAGATCGAGGCGGAAAGCCTCGACATTCAAGCGGCATTGCGGCAAATCTGGAGCGGCGAGAGATCCAGAGTGCACATGGAGGCGCGCTGCCGGCGGGACGCCGGCGCCACCTTCTGGGCGCAAGTCACCGCCATCCTCGTCACCCTGCCCGTGGCGGTCGAATTCAGCGGCGCCGACCGCTTCCGCGGGGCGGGCCGGCGCGGGACGGCGCGCCACGGCGATCGCCGCGGGGCCGCGCCGTGCGGTGGCGCGCGGCCGCGCGCCATCCTGGTCTTGCTCGAGAGCATGGACTTGCGCAAGCAGGCGGAGCTGCGCCTGCGCGCTTCGGAACGCCAATACCGGATCCTCTTCGAAAAGAATCTGGCCGGCGTCTATCGCAGCAGCTTGGACGGGCGCATTTTGGATTGCAACGACGCCTTCGCGCGCATGTTCGGCTTTGCGTCCCGGCAGGAAGCGATGTTGTCGCGGGCGCAGGATTTCTATGTCGTGCCCGAGCAGCGCGAGCGCTGGCTGGAATTGTTGCGCGACCGCGGTTCCTTGAACAGCTATGAAGCTTGCCTGCGGCGCAAGGATGGGCAGCCGGTGTGGGTGCTGGCGAATGAATCGCTCCTGCCCGTGGCCGAGGGCCAGCCGCCGATCATTCAGGGCACGATGCTCGACATCAGCGAGCGCAAGGCTTCCGAAGAGGCGCTGCGCCGGGAGCGCGATTTCGTCTCGGCGGTGCTGGACGGTTCGGGGATGCTTGTGGTCGTCTTGGACGCGAGCGGCCGCGTCGTGCGGTTTAGCCGCGGCGCCGAGCAGACCACCGGCTTTGCGGCCGCGGAGGTGGCCGGCGAGCCCGTCTGGCAGCGGCTCCTGCCGCGCGAAGCGGAAGCGCCATCGCGAGAGTTCATGGCGCAAGCGCGGGCGGGCGCGCGCCCCGCCCAGAGCGAGTTCGATTGCCTCACCAAGTCCGGTTTGAAGCGGCGGATCGCGTGGTCGTTTTCCTATCTGCTGGACGAGAAAGGAGAGTTGGCGCACGTCGTCGCCACCGGCGTGGATATCACGGAGCGCCGCAGCTTGGAAGGACAATTGCGGCAGGCGCAAAAGATGGAGGCGATCGGCCAGCTCGCCGGCGGTATCGCTCATGACTTCAACAATCTCTTGACGGTCATCACCGGTCATTGCGATCTCTTGCTGAGCCAGCCGCCGGAAAGCATTCCCGGCTTCGTGCTCGGGCGCGCGGCCAAAATCAAAGTTGCCTCGGACCGCGCCGTGGCGCTGACGCGGCAACTGCTGGTCTTCAGCCGCACGCAGGAGATGGCGCCGCGCACTCTCAGTCTCAACGAAGTCATTTCTCGCACGCGCGAGATCCTGCAACCGCTCATCGGCGAGCATGTGAAGATTCGGGAAATTCTGGGAAAAGATCTCGGCCTGGTCCACGCCGACCCCATCCAGCTCGAGCAGGTCATGATGAATCTGGCGATCAATGGGCGCGATGCGATGCCGCAAGGCGGCGTGATCTTGATCGAGACCGCCAACGTCGAGCTGGACGCTGCCTATGCCCGGCTTCGTCCCGGCGTCGCGCCGGGAGCGTACGTGCAGCTTTCGGTCAGCGATACCGGCACGGGCATGGACGCCGCCACGCAAGCGCGCATCTTCGAGCCGTTCTTTACGACCAAGGAGCAAGGACGCGGCACCGGCTTGGGGCTGGCGACTGTGTATGGCATCGTGCGGCAGAGCCGCGGCTACATTTGGGTGTATAGCGAAGTCGGGCGCGGGACCACGTTTCACATCTATCTGCCGCGCGTCCAGGAGGGCCAGGAAGCCCCGTCCGTGCCCGTGCCGCGCCCGGCGCGGGCGCCGGCGCCACCCCAAGCGGTTGCCACAGTGCTGCTGGTCGAAGACGACCCCGCCGTGCGGCAGATCGCGCGTGAGCTCCTGGAGGCGGGCGGGCATCGGGTGCTCGAGGCCGACGGGGCCGCGCATGCCCTGCAATGGGTCGAGAACGCACGGGACCCTATAGACGTGTTATTGACCGACGCGTTCATACCCGGCTTGCCTGGGCCCGATCTGGCCCGGCGCGTTCGCGCGCGCCATCCCAAATTGAAGGTGCTGTTCACATCCGGATTCACCGTGAATGCGCTCGCTCAGCACGGGCTGTCGGAGGCGGCCGAAGGCTTCGTGCCCAAGCCGTTCACCGCCGCCGCGCTCGCGCGCCAGGTGGCGGCGGCCCTCGGCAGCTAGCGGCGAAGCCGGAACCGAGGCCGGAGCGGCGCGGGCGTTAGCCGCGCGGCGTGCCTAGCCAGCTCTCGCGCAGCGCCTTTTCCGCCACCGTGGCATCCGGCCTGGGAACGATCGCGCATCGCGAGCGGTGCGGCGGCTCGGGCGTGATCGTGGCGGAAAACGCCTGGAAATGCTCGGTCACGGCGATGACCGCGGGCTGGCCGGGAGGCAATGCCCTGAGCACATCCGCGGCGTCCGCGCCGACCGTTTGGCCGTTGATCGCGGTGATTTCGTCATCCACTCCAAGACCCGCTCGCGCCGCGGGGCTGTCGGGCGCCACCATCACCACGCGCGTGCCTTCGGTAACCAGGCCGGTGAAAGATTTTCGATCCGGTGGGATCGAGCATTCGACCTGCAATCCGGCCGCGGCCACGTAATCGTTGAAAGGGAGTTCTGCGACGCCGTTCACGTAGCGGGCGAAGAAGTCCTGATAGGAAACCCCGCTTACCGTCTCCAGGGCAGCTTCGAAATCGGCTTCTCGATAGCCTCGTCCGGGCAAATAATAGCTGGCGCGCGGCCCTTCGTAAAAGTGCTGGTACATATAGCGCATGACCGTATCGAGCGAGAGCCGCCCGGCGCTGCGCCGGCGCAGGTCGAGATCGAGCATGGCGCCGAGCAGTTCGCCTTTTTGATAGTAGGAAATCGTGGTGGCGCGCTGATTGGTCTCTTGGTACAGCGGCGTGCGGTCGTGGAACCAAGCCGTCAAGGAGGAGTCGGCGGCGCTCATCGAGGCGTGGCCGGGTTGCTGCTCGAATCGCCCGAAGGAACCTCCGAGCTGGCGCAAGTATTCTTCCGGAGACTCCAAGCCGGCGCGCTCGACGCTGATGTCGCCGTAGTACTGCGTCAGGCCCTCGGCGATCCAGAGCGAGCGCGTGGGATCGGGGCGCTGGTAGTCCCAGGGGCCGAGCGGCAGCGGGCGCAAACGCTTGACGTTCCATTGGTGAAAGAATTCGTGGGCGGCGTCGTCTTCGGCGCCGCGCAGGCCCGCCGGCTCGCCGAGCGCGGCCGGAATGATGATTTGCGTGCCGAAAAGGTGTTCCATCCCGTCGCCCGGACTCTGCGGATCAAAGTGAAAGAAGAAGGAGTAGGTACGAAGGTCGGCGGGTGGTCCGAACACCGTATTCTCGACCGCGACGATGCGGCGCAGCGCCGCGATCAGGGCGCCGTGATTGCCGCCTTCGGGCCGGTAGCTATGAATCAAGATCCGGTAGGTGCGGCCGTCTTGCACGAAATTGTCGAGACTGAAATTGGGCGCGGCTTCGATCGGGGCGTCGATGAAAATGTCGTAGTTGGGAAAAGTCAGCGTGGTTTGGCCCGGCGCGCCTAACTCATCGAGCACCTTCCAGCCCTCGGGGGCTGCGATGCGCAAGGAGACCGGGTCGGCCTTATGGCCGGCGAAATAGGCGAAGACCGGCCCGCCATTGACATTGGCATGGGTGCGATCGAGTTGCGCGAACGAACCCGTCAGGGTATTCGCGTACACGCGATAAGAGACTGTCAAGGCGTGGCAGCCGCCGCTATCGATTTGCCAGCGCGAGGGTCCCAGGCGGGTCAGTTTGATGGCAGCCGCGGGGTCCGATGCGCATTGGGCCGCGAGGTTCTGCACGTTCACGGCATAGTTGTAGATGCTGTACCGGCCGGGATACCACGCCGGCATCAGCAGTTGCAGGCTGGCCGGCAAGGCGCCGCCATCGCGCGCGGCGGCCTGAATCGTGACGCCGATCAGATGATTCGCGGGATGAGTGAGATCGAGATTATAAGCGATCGTGAGCGGCGCCGGCGCCTGCGCCGCGGCGAGGGAAATCAGGCAGACGCAGAGACCGGCCAAGGCGAATGATTTCATGCCGCTCAGGATACATTGAGACCATCGGAGCGGGCAGGGAATCGGCGTAGCCGGACCTACGCGCGTCGCTTAGCCCGGGAACGCCAGGTCCAAGATGCGCGTTTGCTCGCGCAGGTGGCGGCGGAGCGAGCCGGTGGCCGGACTAGCGGCGGGTTCGCGTCCGACATAGGCCAGCGGCCTACCGCCGAGGAGCGGCTCCAGCCGGTTGCGAATATAACTCCAAGCGCCCATGTTGGCCGGCTCTTCCTGCACCCAAAGGATGTCGGCGGCTTGCGGCTGGCGCTGCAACTCGGCCTGGATCGCGTCCTCCGGGAAGGGATAAAGCTGCTCGACGCGCACCAGCGCGGTGGTGCGGTCCCCCCGTTCGCCGCGCCGCTTCAGCAAGTCGTAATAAACTTTGCCCGAGCAAAACAGGAGCCGGCGCGCCGTGCCGTCGGCGACGGATTCGTCGCCCAACACCGTGCGGAAGCTGCCCGCCACGAACTCCGCGAAAGGCGACGCGACGGGTGGGTAGCGCAGGAGGCTCTTCGGCGTCATGATCACCAGCGGACGCCGGCTGGCGGGCGCCGTCGCCTGCCGCAAAGCTTGCCGCCGCAACAAATGGAAGTACTGCGCCGCGGTCGTGGTATTGGCGACTTGGAGATTGTCTTCCGCCGCCAACTGCAAGAAGCGCTCCAGCCGCGCGCTCGAGTGCTCCGGCCCCTGCCCTTCATACCCGTGCGGCAGCAGCAGCACCAGGCCGCTGGGGAGGCCCCATTTCGCCGCCGAGGCGGCGATGAATTGGTCGATAATCACTTGCGCGCCGTTCGAGAAATCTCCGAACTGCGCCTCCCAAAGCACCAGCGAGGTCGGTGCCCGCAGGGCGTATCCGAATTCGAATCCTAGCGCCGCCGCCTCGGACAGCAAACTATCGTGAACGGCGAACGCCGCACGGGCGCCCGGGACATGCGCCAGCGGCACGTAGGGCGCGCCCGTCTGGTAGTCGTAGAGCACGGCGTGGCGCTGGCTGAAGGTGCCGCGGCCGGTGTCTTGTCCGGTCAGGCGGATCGGCACACCTTGCAGCAGCAGCGTGCCAAAGGCGAGGGCTTCGGCCAGCGACCAATCGACTTTGGCGCGGCTGCGCACCGCTTCGTGGCGCTTTTCCACGAAAGTTTTCAATTTGGGGTGCAGCGTGAAGCCCTGCGGCAAGGTTGCCAGCGCTTCGCCCACCTCGGCTAAATCCGCCTCGCTGGCCGCCGTCTCCACTTCCGGTGGTGCCGCTGCGGTCTCCTGGGCGGGCTCATGGGCTTCGCCGGCCTCGGCGGAGCTGGAGGTGAATTGCTGGCGCACTTCGGCGGCCATCTCGTCCACCTGCTGAGACGCAATCAGGCCCTCGGCCGTAAGATGGCCGGCGTAGAGGGTCCGTACCGAGGGATGCTGGTCGATGTTTCGATACAGCACGGGCTGAGTGAGGCTGGGATCGTCGCCTTCGTTGTGCCCGTGGCGGCGGTAGCAAACGAGGTCGACCACCACGTCCTTGTGGAACTCCTGGCGAAAGCGAAACGCCAGATCCGCAGCGCGGATGACGGCCTCCGGATCGTCCCCGTTCACGTGCCAAATCGGCGCTTGCACCATGCGTGCGACGTCGGTCGAGTACAGCGTGGAGCGCGCATCCGCGGGCGAGGTAGTGAAGCCGATCCGGTTATTGATGACGATATGCACCGTGCCGCCGGTGCGGTAGCCCTCGAGTTGGGAAAGATTCAGCGTCTCGGCGACGATGCCTTCGCCGGCAAACGCCGCGTCGCCATGAATCAGGACGGGCAAGACCCGCTGCCCGCGGCCGACATCGGCGAGTTGCTCCTGGCGCGCTCGCGCCGAGCCTTCGAGCACGGGATCCACGGCTTCTAGATGGCTGGGATTCGGGCTGAGGCTGACCTGGATCTCCTCGCCCTGGGGCCCGCGATGCACGCCGCTGGCGCCGATGTGATATTTCACGTCGCCGGAGCCTTCGACGCTGTCGGGATCGGCGTCCTCGAATTTCGAGAAGATCGCGTTCATGGGCTGGCCGACGATATTGGTCAAGACGTTCAGCCGGCCACGGTGCGCCATGCCGATCAGCATTTCTTTCATGCCGCTTGCCGAAGCTCGGTTGGCGATGAAGTCGAGGGCGGGAATCAGCGCTTCCGCGCCTTCCAGCGAGAAGCGCTTGTGGCCGACGTAGCGCGTGTGGAGCAGATGCTCGAAGCCTTCCGCCTCGGTCAAGCCGCGCAGAATGCGTAAGCGCAATTCCGCGGGCAAAGGCCATTGGTTCCGGCTGGGCTCCATCTGCTCGGTCAGCCAGTGCCGCTCTTCCGGCGCCTGCAGGTGCATGAACTCGCACGCCAGCGTGCCGCAGTAGGTGGCGCGCAGGACCTCGAGAATCTCCCGCAACGCCAGCATGCGCTCGCCGGCGGCGCCGGAAAGGGAGCTGAGGAAATGCCGGTCGAGATCCCAGAGACTTAGGCCGTAGTGCGACGGGTCGAGCTCGGCGTGCTCGATCGGGTGGAATTCCAGCGGGTCGGTGTTGGCGAGCAGATGGCCTCGCACCCGGTAGGCATGTACCAACTGGAACACTGCGGCCTGCTTGCGCACCTCGGCGTCTTCGCCGCGTCGGGTGGTTTCCGCCGCCGGCGTTTGTGCCGCGGCCGTCCAGCGCGCCGGCTGGAAGGGAACGCCTAGGGCGCGGAAAATCTCGTCATAGAAGCGGTCTTCGCCGAGCAGGAACGCGTGCAGCCGCGCCAAAAAGGTCCCGGATTCGGCGCCTTGAATGATGCGGTGATCGTAGGTGCAGGTCAGCGTCAGGGTCTTGCCGATGCCAAGGCTTTCGAGAGTGGCTTCCGGCACGGCTTCGAATCCGGCGGGAAATGCCACCGCGCCCGCCGCGACGATCGCGCCCTGCCCCGGCATGAGCCGCGGAACGGAAGCCCTCGTCCCGATCGTGCCCGGGTTGGTCAGCGAAATCGTGGCGCCCTGCAAGTCTTCCGGCAAAAGCTTGCCGGCGCGCGCGCCCTGGATCAGCCGGTCGCACTCGCGCAGGAACGCGGCGAAGTCCATGCTTTCGGCGCCCTTTACCACCGGCACCAGCAAATTGCGGCCGCCGTTTTTGCCGGCCACATCCACGGCCAGGCCGAGGTTGACGTGCGCGCGCTCGATGCGCGCGGGAATGCCCTCGATCTCGGAATAGGCGGCATTGAGAGCGGGAAACTCGGCGAGACCTTGCACGATCGCCCAGCCGAGCAGCGGCGTCATCGAGAGCTTGATTCCTTGGCTGGCGAGATGCCGGTTCAGCAGCCGCCGATTCTCCTCCAGCAGCCGCACCGGGATGGTCCGCTGCGAGGTCGCGGTGGGCACGATGATGCTCGCCTGCATGTTGCCGGCGAGCCGCAACGCGGCGCCGCGCAGCGCAACGAGCTGATCGCCGGGCAGGGGGGCGATGGCCAGCGCGCTTGCCGCCACGCTGGGAACCGCGGGCGCATACGCGGCCGGCGCTGCTGGCGGCGCCTCCAGCGCGAGCCCCGGCCCTTGGGAGGCGGGGGAATGGCCGTTGGGTCCGGGTTCCGGCGACGCTAAGCGCCGCATCAGATCGTCGAAAATAGCGCGCCACCGCTCCGGTACCGCTTGCCGGTTGCTGCGGTAGGCGCGGTAAAGCTCCTCGGCGTAGCCCTCGTTGGCGCCCAGCGACTCAAGAAAAGCGTGGACCTGCGGGTCTGGTTCTGGCGAAGATGGCACGCGGATTCAATCTCGCTTCTAGTATAGCAACCGCTCTGTATCGCTCCTTTGTCGGCCCCGTTTCGAGGATTATCCGCCAGTATGCCGGCCTGGCGCCGGGGTGCGCGAAGCGGCCCGGGCCGGGAGCGCCCAGGGCTGGGTCGCAGCCGTAGTGGCGCTGCTGGGCCGTCCGGTGCGCTGCGGGGGCCTTGGGTGGGACCGGCCGAGGGTGTGGATCGCTCAGCGGAGCATTTGCGCCGCGGAACGGCTGGCGAACTCGAGCACGCGATTGGGGAACACGCCCAGCCAAATTACCACCGCCACGCAGGCGATCATCACCAGGCTGAAGGCGCCCGTCATCGGCGGCGCGGCGATCTCTTCGGCGGGTTGCCGCATGTACAGGAAGACGACCACGCGCAGGTAATAGAAGGCGGCGAGGGCGCTGTTCAGCACCGCGATCACGGTCAAGCCAACGAGATGGGCGTCGAGCGCGGCCCGGAAGACGTACAACTTGCCGAAAAAGCCCCCGGTCAACGGCACGCCGATCAGCGAAAACAGGAACAGCGACAAGCAGAACGCCGGCACCGGAAACCGGAAGCCGAGGCCGGCGTAGTCTTTCACATCCACGTACCGCTCTTCGCGGTGGGCGAAGTGACTGACTACGGCGAAGGCGCCGATATTCATCGCCACGTAGGCGGCCAAATAGAACATCACCGCCGAGATTCCCTCCGGCCCCAACGCGGCGAAGGCGACCAAGACGTAGCCGGCGTGGGCGATGGAGGAGTAGGCCAGCATGCGCTTGATGTTGGTCTGGAGCAGGGCCGCGATGTTGCCTAGGCACATGGAAAGGATGGCGGCCACATAGACCATCCAGAACCACGCGTGGCCGCTGGAATGCAGCGCCACGTAGAAGATCCGCAAGAAAATGGCGAAAGCGGCGGCCTTCGGGCCGGCGGACATGAAACCGGTGACGGGCGCGGGCGCGCCTTCATACACGTCGGGAGTCCACACTTGAAACGGCGCGGCGGAAACCTTGAAGCCCAAGCCGATGAACATCAGCGCTCCGGCCAGCAGCAGCACGCGGTCGGCTTCGCCGCCGCCGACGATCGGTGTCAGCGAGGCGCGCGCGACATCGTAAAGCTGGGTCGTGCCGGTCGCCCCATAGACCAGGGCGATCCCGTAGAGAAAGAACGCCGTGGCGAACGAACCGAGCAGGAAGTACTTGAGCGAGCTCTCCGTCGAGCGCGGCGCATGGCGGCGGTAGCCGGCGAGGACATAGGTGGAGATAGAGCTGATTTCGAGGCTGATGAAGATCATGATCAGCTCCACCGAGCCGACCATGAAGGTCATGCCGACCGTGCCGAAAAGCAGCAGCGCGTAGAACTCGCCGCGCTCGAGGTGCTGCGTCGGCAGGTAGTCCATCGAGAGCAGCACCACTACCACGGTGGCGCCGATGATGACGAAATCGAAGAAGACGGTGAAGCCGTCCACCCGAAACATGTGCTGGAAGGCGTCGCCGGGATTGGCGGCCTGGATGAAGACCGCGCCGAAGGCCAGCAGCGAGCCGAGCAGCGCGACATAGGCGCCGAGGCGGCCGCGGTTGCCGGCGCGTCCGCCGCCTTCGATGAGCATGAGCACGGCGCCGAAGCCGGCCAGCACCAACTCCGGCAGGATGCGCCAGTAAAACTCCGCGGGGACCAGGCTCATCGGCGGCCTCCCGGTGCCGACGCAGGCACGCGCGCCGGCGGAGCCAGGAAAAGCTCCGCCAGGCGATTGGCTTCCGGCCGGGCCTGCGCGGCGTAGGGCGCGAGGTTTGCGCGAGTCGCGGTGGACACCTTGTTCAGGAAGAGCGGCGAGGCGAAGCCCATCACCAGCACCAGTACCCCCAGCACCCCGAGCACGAAGCCTTCGCGAAAGTCGAGATCGGCGAGCGAGAGGTTGGCGGGACGCTTGATTTCACCCCACAGCGTGTCGCGCGTCCATTTGAGCAGGTACATGGCGGAAACGATCACGCCCACGGCGGCGGTGATCCCGTAGCCGTGACGTGCGACAAAGGCGCCGAGCATGAGCAGGAATTCTCCCACGAAGCCGTTGAGCGGCGGCAGCCCCACTGACGACATCACCATCAGCAGGAAAAAGCCGGCGTAGATGGGCATGGCGGTCGCGATGCCGCCGTACTCGGAAAGATCGAACGTATGGCGGCGCTCGAAGAGCATCCCGACCAGGATGAACAAGCCGGACGTCGAGACGCCGTGATTGAGCATCTGATACACCGCGCCCTGGGTGCCGATGGCGGTGAAGGTGAAGACTCCGACGATGATCAGCCCCATATGGCTGACCGAACTATAGGCCACCAGCTTCTTCATGTTCTTTTGCGAGAACGCCACCAGCGCACCGTAGATCAGCCCGATCAGGCCGAGGATGACGATCCAGTGGGCCGCGCGCTGCGACGCCCGGGGAAACAGCGTCAGGTTGAAGCGCAGCAGTCCATACGCACCCATCTTGAGCAAGACGCCGGCCAGCAGGACGGAGCCGGCGGTGGGCGCTTCCACGTGCGCGTCGGGAAGCCAGGTGTGGAACGGGAACAACGGCACCTTGATGGCGAAGGCGATGAAGAAGCCCAGGAAGAGCCACATCTCCGTGCCCGCGGTAAGGTGAAACGTTCCCGCGCGCAAGCCCGCGAGAATGCCGGGGAAGCTGAACGTGCCGGTGAGGTTATAAAGCCAGATGATGCAGGCCAGCATTAACAGCGAGCCGGCCATCGTATAGAGAAAAAATTTGACGGCGGCGTAAATCCGGTTCTCGTGGCCCCAAATGCCGATCAGTAAGGCCATGGGAACGAGCGACACTTCCCAGAAAACGTAAAAAAGGAACAGGTCCAGGCTGGCGAAGACGCCCAGCATGCCCGTCTCGAGGATCAGCAATAGGAAGTAAAACGCCTTGACGTTGTGCTGAATGCCTTTCCAGGAAACCAGCACGCCCAGGAACGTCAGCAGCGTGGTCAGCGGCAACAGCCAGAGGCTGATGCCGTCGATGCCGAGGAAATAATGGATCTGGAAAGCCGGAATCCAGGCCTTGTTTTGAACGAACTGGTAGCCCGTCTGCGCCGAATCGAAATGAAACGGCAGGTGGAGCGAGAGCAGGAATGTGGCCAGCGAGAAAATGAACGCGGTCCAGCGCACGGCGCGATGGCTGCGGGCCAGCAAAATCACGCCGCCGCCGATCGTCGGCAAAAACAGCACCCAGGACAAGATCGTATGGTTCAGATATCCCATCGTTGTCGCTACCGCACTCCCACCACCAAAACGTAGAGGACCACGACCACCGCGCCCAGGCCGACCCAGCTGGCGTAGCTGCGGATGTTGCCGGATTCTTGTCGCCGCAAGCCGCTGCCCACGCCGCGCGCGAAGGTGGCAATGCCGTTCACGGTACCGTCAATCATCCCCACATCCACGATGCGCCAGAGCACGACGCGCGAGAAGGCGGCGAGCGGGCGGGTAAAGACCAGCCCGTACAATTCGTCGATCCAATACTTGTTGAAAACGAGCCGATAGAGGCCGGCCAGGGAGTGCTTGAGGTTCTCGGCCGCCTGGCGGTTCTTGACGTAGTAGAACCAAGCCAGCAGCAGCCCGACCACCGCGACGCTGATGGAGATGAGCGATACGCTCAATTCGCTCGCTGCCGGATGGGTGGGCAGAACCACGCCGGTGTTGAAAACCGGCGCCAGAAAGTTCTCGAAACGGTCGCCAAGCCCGATGTAACCGCCGAAGGCCGCCAAGATGCCCAGGATGATGAGCGGCACGGTCATGCTGGCGGGCGATTCGTGCGGATGGGCGGCTTCATGGGCCGGCGGATGCGCGGCCTGGTGCTCGGCGTGGCCGGCGGTGAAGCCCGCGTCCACGCTATGCGCTTCCACCGCCCGCGGCTCCTGGCCGGTGGGGTGCGAAAGGGCGGCGGTCTCCGGACCGGCGAGGAAGGTGACGAACAGCGCGCGGAACATGTAGAACGACGTCATCAGCGCGGCGATCGTGCCCACGGCCCACCAGAACGCGTTCGGATGCTGCCCGGAGAGCACCTCGTAAAGGATCTTGTCCTTGCTGAAGAATCCGGAAAAGCCGGGGATGCCGGAGATCGCGCAGGTGGCGATCAGAAACGTCCAGAACGTGATGGGCACGTACCGCCGCAGGCCGCCCGGCGCCAGCGCTTGGATGCGGAACATGTCCTGCTCGCCCGACATCGCATGGATGACGCTGCCGGCGCCCAGGAACAGCAGGCCCTTGAAGAAGGCGTGCGTCATCAGGTGGAAGATGCCGGCGCCGTAGGCCATCGCGCCGCAGGCCATGAACATATAGCCCAGTTGGCTGACGGTCGAGTAGGCCAGGACCTTCTTGATGTCGCGCTGCAAGATGCCGATGGAAGCGGCGAAGATCGCCGTCAGCGCGCCGGTCGCCAGCACCACCGAGAGCGCCAGCGGCGCGCGATCGTAGATCGCCGCCGAGCGGCAAACCATGTACACGCCGGCCGTGACCATGGTGGCCGCGTGAATCAGCGCCGAGACCGGCGTCGGGCCTTCCATGGCGTCGGGCAGCCAGACGTAGAGCGGAATTTGCGCCGATTTGCCGGTGGCGCCGACGAAGAGCAGCAGGCCGATGACGGTGAGCAAGCCGCTCCAGGCATGCTCGACCGGCATCTGGCGCACCTGGGCGAAGACGGTGGTGTAGTCGAAGGAATGGAAATGATCGAAGATGAAAAATAGCCCGATGAGGAAGCCGAAATCCCCGATCCGGTTGGTGATGAACGCCTTCATGCCGGCGGCGGAGGCGGAGTCCTTGCGGAAGAAGAAGCCGATCAGCACGTAGCTGGCGAAGCCCACGCCCTCCCAGCCGATGAACATCAGCAGGTAGTTGCCGGCCAGCACCAGCAGCAGCATGAAGAACATGAACATATTGAGGTAGGCGAAGAAGCGATAGAAGCCTCCCTCATGGGCCATGTAGCCCAGCGAATAGACGTGGATGAGCAGGCCGACGCCGGTGACGATCAACATCATCACCAGCGAGAGCTGGTCGAGTTGAAAGCCGTAGGGGATCGTGAGCGGGCCGGCGGCGATCCAGGGCGAATGCGTCTCGAGGTAGGGAACCGTGATCCGGCTCCATTGCGAGACCACCCACAGCGCGTCGACGAAGGCGGCGGCGGGGAAGAGCACGCCGACCCAGCCGGCAGTTTTTTGGCTCCAAGTCCGCCCCAGCAGCAAGTTGCAGGCGAAGCCCAGGAAGCACAGGAAGGGAATGAGCCAGAGGTGAAGGTTCGGATGCATGGGTCCGGAGCGGCCTTAGAGCTTCATCAGATCCATTCGATCGACGTTAAGGGTCTGGCGGGCGCGCACGACCGCGATGATGATGGCCAAGCCCACCGCGGCTTCCGCGGCGGCGACCACCATGACGAAAAAGACGAACAAGTTGCCGGAGATCGAGTGCAGGGCGTGGCTGAAGGCCACGAATGCGAGATTGACGCCGTTCAGCATCAGCTCGATGGAGATGAAGATGCTGACGATATCGCGCTTGAAGAAAAAGCCCGCCACGCCGATGCAGAACAAGATGGCGCTCAGGATCAGGTAATAGGAGAGGGGAATCATCGGCCGTCTCCCTGGGCGCGGGCATGCGCCGGTTCCGATTCCGGCTGCGGGGCGGGCTCGATGACCGCGCCGCCCATGGCATTGGGCGGAACGCTCAGGGCCTCGGCCATGGCGCGCGTGGGCACGCCGGCGTGCACCCTCGTCGCGCGCGGCGCCGCGCCGTGGCGCTCCTCGCGGCGCGCCGCCAGCAGCACCGCGCCGGTCACCCCCACCAGGAAGAGAACGGAAGTCACTTCAAACGGCAGCAGAAACTCGTGGAAGAGCGCCTGGCCTACCGCGGCCACCTGCACCAGATAGCCGCCCGTGCGCACCGGCGTGGCGCCGAAGGCGGCGGCGAAGAATCCCGCCAGCTCGACCAGCAGCAGCGCCATCACCGGATACCCGATCGCCTGCGCCACCTTGCTGCGCCGCGTCGGTTCCGGCACGTCCGCGTTGAGCAGCATGATCACGAATACGAACAGCACCATGATCGCGCCGGCATAGACGATGATCTGGATAAAGGCGATGAACTCCGCCCCCAGCAGCAGGAACAGCACCGCCAGCGCGCCCATGACCGCGACCAAGGAAAGGGCGCTGTAGATCGGCGCGCGCTGCACGAGCAGGTTGATCGCTCCCGCCAGCGCGATTCCGCCGAAGATGAAAAACAGTGCAGGATGCATTGCGCCACCGACCTTAATTCACTTCATCACGCTCAAGACCACCCCGGTGATCAAGACATTGGCCAGCGCCAGGGGAACCAGGAACTTCCACCCGAACGCCATGAGCTGGTCGTACCGGAAACGAGGCAATGTGCCTCGCACCCAAATGTACAGGAATAAGAAGAAGCCGACCTTGAGGCAGAACCAGAAAACCGGCAGCCAGAGCTGCAGCTGCGGCGGCCCGAAGACCGGGCCGTGCCAGCCGCCCAGGAACACCAGCGTCGCCACGCAGCTCACCGTCACCATGTTCACGTATTCGGCCAGGAAAAACATCGCGAACTTCATGGAGCTGTATTCGGTGTGATAGCCGGCGCCCAGCTCGCCTTCCGCCTCCGGCAGATCGAAGGGAATCCGGTTGGTTTCGGCGAATGCGGCGGTGAGATAAATGCAGAACGCCACGAACTCGGGAATGATGTACCAGATGTGGCTCTGCGCCTGGACGATCTGGCGCAAATCCAGGGAGCCGGCGATCATGACCGGGCCGATCAGCGCCAGGCCGAGCGCCAGTTCGTAGCTCACCATCTGCGAACCGCCGCGCAGCGACCCCAGGAAGGAGTACTTGCTGTTTGACGACCAGCCCGCCAGCACGATGCCGTACACGCCCAAGGACATCACGCCCAGGAGAAAGAGCAAGCCGATATTGATGTCGGCGATCTGGAACTGCGTGGGATAGCCGAACAAATGAAAGGTGCCGCCGATCGGCACGACCGAGATCGCCACCAGCGCCACCACCACCGAGATCATGGGCGCCATGAGATACAAAAGCTTATGGGCGGCGGCGGGCGTGACCTCTTCCTTGAGGATGAACTTGATGGCATCGGCGGCCGGCTGCAGGAACCCGTAAGGGCCGACGCGGTTGGGGCCGACGCGCGACTGGATGTGGGCGACGATCTTGCGCTCCGCCAGCTGGATGTAGGCCACCAGCGTGAGCAAGACGAACAGCGCGATCGCACACTTGATCAGCGAGATCAGGATGAAGATTCCGGTGGGCATGGACATGTCGGCTAGCGAGCCTGGCCGGGAAGCAGCAGGCGCTTCTCCATCACCTCGTTGATGGCGTGGCTGTAGCGGCCCAGGGTGCCGTCGGAAAAAAGGGTGTCGTGATTGGAGCGGATCAAATGCGGCGCGCTCCGATGGGGCACCGCGCCGTTGAGCGGCACGGCCAGCGCGCTGCGGCCCGCCGCCAATTGCACCACGCTGACGTTGTAACCCTTAACGTGGGCGCGAATCTCGGCGAAGACCCGGTCCGGATCGGGCCGGCCGAAGTCGACGCCCATCAGCCGCGCCAGGGCGTGAATGATCTCCAGATCGGACTTGCCGCCGGGCCAGGCGGCGGCGCGGCGCGTCGCCTGCACTTCGCCGCAGGTGTTGGTCAGGGTGCCCGTCTTTTCGTAGGCGGCGAGCGCGGGCAGCACGATATCGGCTTCCTTCGCGGTTTCGGTCAAAAAGAGATCTTGCACGACCAGGAAGCTGCGGCGCAGGTTCGCGGGGTTGACCGGATCGAGCCGCAACGGATTCGCCCCCACCACATAGAGCGCGGCCAGCTCGCCGCGATCCAGAGCCTCCGCCATCTCCCGTTGGTTGAGGCCGGCTTCGGCGGGCAACCGCGCCCCCCAAAGGGCTTCGAACCGGCCGCGCGCGGCGGCATCGCTGACGCTCTCATACCCGGGCAGCAGGTCGGGATACAAACCCATGTCGGCAGCGCCGTGGGAATTGGAATGGTCGGCGAGGCCGATATAGCGCGTCTGGCCTGCGAGCCGTCCGCCCAGCGCCACCAGTGCGCGAATGTCGTCGCCGCGCAGCTCGGAGCCGAAGATGATGACCACATTCGACTCTTTTTCCAGTTCCGCCTTGAATTCTTCCAGGCCGCCGGAGATGGGCTGCGGGTCGGGGGGCGGCAACTGCGGGTAGCGTTTTTCTTCCGCCGGACCGACGGCGCTCAATCGCGCCGCCACCGCGCCGCCCTGCCCGGCCAGGTATCGGACCGCCGCCCCTTCCGCCCCCTCGGCCACCACCGCCATGCGGTGCGCTTGGCGGCGCAGCTTGATCTCCCGGTGATGGAGCACGTACAGGCGGGTGCCGCTGAGGCGGTAGCCCCAGCGCACATTCCAGGCGAGCAGGGGATGCTCGTAGGTGGGATCGCCGCCCACCAGCAAGACCGCGGAGGCCGTCTTCAGCGACGCCGCGGCGGCGAGCGGCGGCGCCGAACCTGTCGCGCTCGTGCCCGCCAGTGCGTCGTAGAGCGTGGGCAGGTCGGCGCTGCGGTGGTGGTCGATATTATTGGTGCCCAGCACCTGGCGCGCCAGCCGCTGCAGTTGATAGCTCTCTTCGTTGAGGGCGCGGGTCGAGCCGATCACGCCGAAGCGGCCGCCCTGCTGCTGGATCGCGCGCCAGCGCCGGGCGACAGTCTCGAGCGCTTGCGCCCAGCTCACCGGCTTGAGTTCGCCGTCGATGCGCGCCAGCGGCGTCTTCAGCCGCTCGGCATGCTGCGTGAAGTCGAAGCCGTACCGCCCCTTGATGCAGAGGAATTCCCCGTTGATGCCGCTGGCGTCGCGATTGTCGCCCCGGATAATGCGATCGTTGCGTACACCCAGCGTGGTGCGGCAGCCGTCGCCGCAAAAGGTGCAGATCGCGCCGACGTGCTTCATCTCCCACGGGCGCGTCTTGTAGCGGTAGGCGCCGCTGGTCAGCGCTCCCACCGGGCAGATGTCGATGCACATCCCGCACTCTTCGCACTCCAGGTGATCGCCGGCGTTCGGCAGGATCGTGGAGAGGATCGCCCGATTGCCCACCCCCAGCGCCCAGACGTCCATGCCCTCGCCGCAGACCCGCACGCAGCGGTAGCAGAGGATGCAGCGCGGGCGATCGTAGAAGACCACCGGTGACCACTGCTGCTCGTCCCGATGCCGCTTGGGCTCGTCGAAACGGCCGGTGCCGGTGCCGTACGTGAGGGTCATGTCCTGCAATTCGCACTCGCCGCCCTTGTCGCAGACCGGGCAGTCGAGCGGGTGATTGGTCAGCAGGAACTCATTCGTCGTCTTGCGCGCCTTGTGCACCGTCGGCGTGTCGGTGCGCACCACCATGCCCTCCGCGACAGGCACGGTACAGGCGGTCTGGAGCTTGGGCATCTTCTCGATCTCAACCAAGCACATGCGGCAAGCCGCTTGCACCGACAAATTGGGGTAATAGCAAAAGCACGGAACTTCGATGTTGACGGCGCGGCAGGCCTCGATCAGCAGCGTGCCCGCGGGCACTGTGATCGCGCGTCCATCAATGGTGAGGTGGACGGAGTTGTTTTCAGGCATGGGCAAACTCCCGCTCGTAGGGGCAGGGACGCCCCGCCAGGTGGTCCTCGAACTCTTGGCGCCACTTCTGGATGATGGAAATCGTCGGCATCGCGGCGGCGTCGCCCAAGGCGCACAAGGTGCGCCCCAAGATGCTTTGCGCCACGTCGAACATGACATCAATGTCCTCGCTGCGCCCGCCGCCCAGGTGGAAGCGAGTGAGCGTCAGCTCCAGCCAGTTCGTGCCTTCGCGGCAGGGCACGCACCAGCCGCACGATTCATGGCGATAGAAATGGATGATCCGCTTGGCGAACTTCACCATGCAGGTGCGATCGTTCACGACCACCACGCCGCCCGAGCCCAAAAACGACCCGAGCTTGGCGACCGAGTCGAAATCCAAGTTGACCCCGAGCGCTTCTTCCGCGTTCAGCAGCGGCGTGGAACTGCCGCCGGGCACGACCGCCTTGAGCGCGCCTCCCTGCACCCCGCCGCCGATCTCCTCGATCAGGCGGCGCATGGGGAAGCCGAGCGGCAGCTCGTAAACGCCGGGATTGTGCACATGCCCGCTCAAGCAGGTGAGCTTGACCCCGCCGGCCTTGGGCAGGCCGAGCTTGAGGAACCATTCGCCGCCGTTCAGGATGATGTGGGGCACGCTGGCCAGGGTCTCGACGTTATTGATCACCGTCGGGCAGCCGTAAAGCCCGCTGGTGGCGGGGAAAGGCGGCTTGATGCGGGGAATGCCGCGCTTGCCCTCGAGCGATTCCAGCAGCGCCGATTCCTCTCCGCATTCATACGCGCCCGCTCCGGTATGGGTCATCAAGTCGAAATGGAAGTTCGTGCCGCGCAATTTCTTGCCCAGGTAGCCCGCGTCGTAGGCTTCGGCGATCGCGCGATCGAGAATGTCGATCAGGTAGCGGTATTCGCCGCGCACGTAGATGAAGCCGCGTTCGGCCCCGATCGCGATCCCGGCGATGGCCATGCCTTCGAGCAGCGAGAAGGGGTCGAACTGCATGATCAAGCGGTCTTTGCAGGTGCCGGGCTCGCTTTCGTCGGCGTTGCAGACGACGTACTTGGGCTTGGGCGACTGGCGCGGAATAAAGGACCACTTCAGGCCGGTCGGGAAGCCCGCGCCGCCGCGGCCGCGCAGGGCGGAGGTCTTGACCTCCTCGATGATCGCCTCCGGCTTCATCTTCAGCGCCTTCTCCAGCGCCTTGTAGCCGTCGCTGGCGAGATAGCCCTTGAGGGTGGCCGCAGAAGGGTCGTCGAAGCGCTTGCTGACCACGCGAATTTCGAGCGGATGTGCCATTACGCTTTCTGCCGGTATTCCGCCAGCACCTGATCGGCCCGGGCGGGGTCGAGATTCTGGTGGAAATCGTAGTTGACCTGCAGCGCTGGCGCCCACGAGCAAGCGCCGATGCACTCGACTTCCTCGATCGAGAACACGCCGTCGGGCGTGACGTCGCGCTGCTCCAGCCCGAGGCGTTTGCGGCAATGTTGCAGCAGCTCCTCGCCGCCCCGCAGCAGGCAGCTGATGTTCGTGCACACCTGGACGTGGTAGCGCCCCACCGGGTGGGTGCGCAGCATCGAGTAGTAGCTGATGGTCTCGCGCACCGCGAGTTCGGTTTCGCCCAGGCGCTCGGCGATCTCCCGGATGGCCTCCGGCGTGAGCCAGCCCAGTTCGTCCTGGGCGTAGAGCAGCATCGGCACCAGCGCGGAGCGCCGCTGCGGGTAGGCTTCGGCGAGCCGTGTGAGCTTGGCATCGAGTGTGGGGCTAAAGACGGACATAATTCCCATTCGCGGGCGGCTGGTCTCCGCCCCAACGCTAGCAATTCCTGTCGACCACGTACCGCAGTGCGGGCTACCGATCCACGTCGCCCAGCACGATATCGATGCTGCCGATGATCGCCACGACGTCGGCGATCAGCCGTCCTTCGATCATCTTGGGCAGCGCCTGCAGATTGCAAAACGACGCGGCCCGCATGTGGCAGCGATAGGGCTTGGTGGTGCCGTCGGCGACGACATAGTAGCCCATGATGCCGCGCGGAGATTCAATCGCTTGGAAGACCTCGCCCGGCGGCACGCGAAAGCCCTCGGTCACAATCTTGAACTGGTAGATCAGCGCTTCCATCTCCGCTTTCATGTGGTCGCGGTCGGGCAGCACGATGCCGTCGGCGTCGGCCTTCCACGGACCCTCGGGCATGCCGTCCAGGGCCTGGCGGATGATCTTGACGCTCTCGCGCATTTCCGCGATCCGCACCAAATACCGGGAGTACACGTCGCTCTCGGTGCGGGTGGGCACGTCGAACTGGAACTCGTCGTAGCTGGAATAAGGATTCGTCTTGCGCAGGTCGAGCGGAACGCCCGCCGCGCGCAGCGAGGGGCCCGTCAGGCCCCAGGCGACGGCGTCTTCGGCGGAAATATACCCGACTCCCTGCGTGCGGCCGACCCAGATGCGGTTGGCGGTGAGCAAATCCTCGTATTCGTCGATCTTGCTCGGGAACATGGAGACGAAGTCGGCGACTCGCTCCATCAGCCCCAGCGGCGGCTCCAGGGCCAGCCCGCCGATGCGGAAATACGAGGTCATCATGCGCTGGCCGCTGACGAACTCGAAGATCTTCTGCAGCTCCTCCCGCTCGCGGAAGCAATAGAGGAATACGCTCATGGCGCCGATATCGAGCGCGTGCGTGCCCAGCCAAACCAGGTGGCTGTTGATGCGCGTCAGTTCGTTCAGCATGACGCGGGTCCAGCGCGCGCGCCGGGGCACCTCCAAGCCCAGCAGCTTCTCGACCGCCAGCACGTAGCAAAGATTATTGGTGAGCGGGCTGAGATAATCGATGCGGTCGGTGAGCGGTACGACCTGATGGTAGTACTTCGATTCGCAGGACTTCTCGATGCCGGTGTGCAGATACCCGATGTCGGGCAAGGCGCGCACCACCATCTCGCCGTCGATCTCCAGCACCAAGCGCAGCACCCCGTGCGTGGAGGGATGCTGCGGCCCCATGTTCAGGATGAGGTTGCGGCCGGTGGTCTCCGTATCCACGCCGGGCGCGGTGGTGAGTTCGGGCATTAGCGGTACCCCTCGACGGGATAATCCTTGCGCATCGGGTGTCCCTCCCAATTATCCGGCATGAGAATGCGGCGCAGGAACGGATGGCCGGAGAAACGCACCCCGAAAAGATCCCAAACCTCGCGCTCGTGCCAGTTGGCCGCTGGCCAAATGCCGGTGACGGACGGGATGGGCTGCTCCGGCTCCGTCCAAACTTTCAAGCGCAGCCACTCGTGGCGCGACAGGCAATACAGATGATAGTTGACCTCGAACCGCGGGTGGTTGGGGAGGCGGTCCACGGCGGTGAGGTCAGCCAGCAGGTCGAAGCGCAATTGGCTGTCGTCGCGCAAATACTCCGCCACCGCGGGCAGCAGCGCTGCGGTGACGGTCAGGGTCAGCTCCCCGCGATCGAATTTGCCGCCCACGACCGCTTCCGGGTTCCAGTCCAGGAGGCGCTGCCAAACCGGATGATCGGCGGGCTTGGCCGCCACCGGCTGCGCGCTGAAGATGGGTAGGTGGTCGAGAGGCAAAGAGCGTCCTCAATGAATAGGACTGGCGGGCCCGCCTTCGGCGCGCTCGGGCTGGTTCCAGTCGAACACGCCCTTTTGCCAGATGTAGGCGAAGCCCGCCAGTACGATCCCGATGTACACCAGCATTTCGACGAAGCCCAGCCATTTGAGCTGGCGGAAAACCACCGCCCAAGGCAGCAGGAACACCGCCTCGACATCGAACAGGATGAAAACGATGGCGACCAAATAAAACTTCACCGCGAAACGGCGGTTGGCGTCGCCTTGCGGCGTTATGCCGCATTCATAGGCGGCGCTCTTGACCTTGCTGCGCCGCCGCCAGCCGATCAGCTCGGAGATGGCCACCAGCCCCACCGCCAGCCCCACCGCCAGGATGAGCTGGATCAGGATCGGCACGTAATTGCTCATGTAAGACGAGGCGGGCATGTTGGGTGGCGATCTCCCGAATCGACCCGGCGAGCGATGCTATACTCGCGGCGTTGGCGCTCGCCGAACTGCTGACGACGCTGCCAACGGAAACATTTCACTATAGGTGTCAGCGCGGAGCAGTGTCAAGAAGCGCACGGCGGCGCGGCAAGGATGGCGGGATTCGGCTTCAACACGGATGTTCGCGTCGGCGGCGAGATCTATCACGTTCAGACCGAACCGTGCCAGCGCCCCACCACCGCGATCGAGACCAGCATCTTTCAAGCCGGGCTGGTGCAGTACGTGCGGCGCATCGAGTGCCAGGGCGCCGACGGCCTGGAAGAACAGGTGCGGGCGCAGCACGGGGCCATCATCGCCGAGCTGCGCAGCGGCGCCCTGCGCGGCCTCGGGCCCAGCCTGGAATTGGACTGGCTCAACGCTCCCGAATCCCACCACGCCTCCCACACCCTCCTGCTGACGCTGCGTGTGGCCTGTGGGCAGCAGCCGGCGGCGGCCTGCCACGTGCGCGCAAGCTTGCGGTGGGAGTCCGGCGAGGAGACGCTGGTCATCGCCGAAGGCTTCAGCGATCAGCAGGGCCGCGCCGATTTGCAGCTAACCCTGCCGCCCGCCGCCGGCCAGCGCCGCGCGCCTTTGCGTTTGTCGCTCGAGGCCGAGCGCGGCCTCTGCTTGGGCCGCCGCCAATTCCGGTTGAGCTGAGCGCCCGGACCCAGCCGCCGCGCACGGGTCTGCTACTATGAAAAGGTCACGGCGCCGAGCGCCGATTACCGTACAATCGCTGGTCCGGCGCATCCCCCCAATGGGGCGGAGACCGGGCGTCGCGGCCTGGGGGAGACGACGATGAGCCTGCAACCTGCAATCGCAAAGTTTATGGAGAAGCAAGCAACCGTGCGCCTGCCGCAGTTTCAGCCCGGCGACACGGTGCGGGTGCACGTGCGCATCAAAGAAGGCGACAAGGAGCGCATCCAGGCATTTGAGGGTGTTTGCATCGCGCGCAGCGGCCGGGGCGGGCGAGAGTCGTTCACCGTTCGCAAGATTTCCTTCGGCCAGGGCGTGGAGCGCATTTTTCCCGTGCAATCGCGCGTCATCGAACGCGTGGAAGTGGTGCGCCAAGGGCGCGTCCGGCGCGCCAAGCTGTATTACCTGCGCCAATTGCGCGGCCGGGCCGCGCGCATTCGCGAGCAGGAGACCGCGACCGTCGGCGCCCCGTAGCGGCTCCCGAATCGAAGGCCGTGCGCAACGCGAATGCGAAGGCGGCATTGCCGTCGGCCGAGACTGCGCCGCCCCAGGCGGCGCGCCGCCGTCGCGATGACGACCAAGCGCCGGAGTTGGTGTGCAGCTCGCGGTTCGAGCGGCGCGCCCGGCAGCAGGGGGCGCGGCGCGTGGCCGGAGTGGATGAAGTCGGTCGCGGCGCGCTGTTCGGCCCCGTGGTTGCCGCCGCCGTCATTCTCGATCCGCTCCACTTTCCCCGGGGGCTGAACGATTCCAAACGCCTCACCCGCGAAGAGCGGGAGGCCTTGGCGCCGCGCATTCGCCGCCAGGCGATCGCCTGGGCCCTGGCCGCCGTGGACGCGGGGCGCATCGATTACGTCAATATATATCAGGCCTCGCGCTTGGCCATGCAGGCGGCGGTGGAGGCGCTGGCGCCGCCGCCGGATTGGCTGCTCGTGGATGCCGTTCCCCTCGACTGGCCGGGACCGCAGCAAGCCATCGTGCATGGCGATGCGTTGTCGTTCTCGATCGCGGCGGCCTCGATTCTCGCTAAGGTGCACCGCGACGAACTCTTGCGCAAGTGGGACGCGATTTTTCCGGCCTACCGTTTGGGTTCCAACAAAGGCTACTCGACGCCGGATCACCTTGCCGCGCTGAATGCCTTCGGGTGCACGCCGCTGCATCGCCGCAGCTACCTTCCCGTCGCGATGCAGCTTTCGCCAGGGGAGACCTGGCTGCCCTTTCCACCCGGAAATGGTGGCGAGGACTGACTCCTTGGGACCTGTCCCTTCAGCCGATTAACGCGGCGGATGCGGAGCATAGTTGGTTACTTGGCGCGCAGCAGCGGGGAGAGCACCATGCCTTTGTGCCGGGGCGAGCGCAAGTTTTTCCGGACTGTGACGATCCATTGCAATGAATGGATCGAAGCTGCCGCCGGGGGGCTGGAGCCGGCCCGCGCAACTGGTTGGGTTCAAGCGCCTTGAGGACGGGCATCGGCGCAAGGACAAGGCCGTGAGTAACGGCGAAGGAATTGCATGGGGATGATGTCCGGGAGGTCCGCTAGCAAAGGAGGGGAAATGGTCAGCGCCATCGATTTCAAGGATTCATGGCTGCCGCACCTGGTCGAGCCAGGCAGCGTGCTGGTCATGACCAACACGGATGATGACAACAGCGCCAGCGAGAGCTTTTGCGCGCTGTTGCACTGCCCCTTCTGTCTGCGCCTGGTCGTGGTCACCGAACAGCAATTTAGCGGCGAAGCGGTCGTCACCTGCGGCGCCAAGGATTGTCCCGCTACCTTCTACTTGCGGGACGGCCTGCCGGTGGACCTCAGCATGCAAAATTAGAATCGAACTCCGCCCCGGCCGCCATGACCCTACTGCGCGGTCGCCGGTGGATCGGCAAAATATCCCTCGCGCGCGCGAATCCGCAAATTCTTGCGATCCCCCACCAGCTGAATCTTGATCCTGCGGAAGGTTCCGTCCATTTGCGGCCGGTCGGAGCGGTAAGCCAGCGTATATTGGCTGCGTAATTCCGCCGCAATCTGCGCGAAGGCGCCGGCCATCTTTCCCGGACGCACGTTGAACGAGCGGCCGCCCGCGACGTCGGCAAGATGGCGCAGGGCGCCCGCGCCCGAGTAGCCGAAATCGCCGTAAAACGCGGGATCGGCGGCGATCACCGCATAGAGCACGGTGTTGGAATCGAGCAGCGCGCGTTCCGCGTCGCGGGGCGTGTGCACGCTGCCCTGGTCGTCGCCGTCGGTGATGACCACGATCGCCTTCCGCCCCACTTGCTGTGCCAGCCGGTCTTGGCAAGCGTCCACGATGGCGTCCCAGAGGTGCGTCGCGCCGGTGCTGCCGGCCGGGAACGTCCCCGGATTGAGAATCGAGCCCCCGCCGCCGCCCCCGCCGATATGCGCCTGCTCCACCGCCGCGTCGAGCAAGCTGCGCGAGGAGGTGAGGTCTTGCAGCAGATGGGTATCCACGTCGAACCCGAGCACGAAGGCGAGATCGCGCGGCGTGATCACTTGCTCGAAAAATTCGCGGCTCACCACCTGCTCTTCCTCGAGCAGCCGCTCTTGGCTCGGGCTGGTGTCGATGAGCCAGCCCAGGGTAAGCGGCAACTGCTGCTCGGCGGAGAAGAATCGAATTTGCTCCGGACGCCCGTCCTCAAAGACGCGGAAATCGGCGCGCGTCAGGCCGGGCACGTATTCGCCGTGTCGGGTTTGCACGCTGAACGAGACGTTCACCAAATTCGCATTCGCGACGATTGTGGGAATGCCCGACTGCGTTTGCCGAGGCCGCGAAGCGGGGGCGGTCGCGGCTGCGCCGGGTGGCGGCGGCGCGGGGATGGCGACGGGATTGGGCCGTGCGGCGCTCGCCGCCGCCGGCACCGGCAGCGGGGCGCCGGCAGTGTTGGCTTGCGCGGGCGCGCGCAGCGTCGGCCCGCTCGCCGGCGGCGGCAGCCGCTGTGCCGCCAGCGCGCCGCACAGCAACAACCATGGCACCAGCAAATCGACGCGCGACCTAGGCATAAACACCCTCTTTAAGTATGACGCGCCGAACCGGGCGTGCTTGCGCTCGGACCTCCGGCGCATTTGCGCGCGCATCCGACGGCGCTGGAGGGCGGCGATGCGATCGCGCCTGTCCGCGCGAGCGGTGTCGTGCCGCTGCGCGGCGAGTTTTTTCTCTTGACACCATCGCCGCGCAAATTCTATACATGGCCTAGTTCCGCGGGAAGTCGTAGTTGGGCTTCGGCGGTTTTAGTTATAGGAGAATAGCAATGGCAAAAGCCACGAAGAAGCCGGCCAAGAAGGCGGCGAAGAAGACGGCGAAAAAGAAGAAGTAGCCGCTCGATTCGCATCTTGGGAAAAAGGGGACGGCTGCCGTCCCCTTTTGTCGTCTATGGGGTCCACGGCGCGCCGCATCGTCATCAATCCGCTCCAGCCCGAACCGGACCGCATTGCGGAACTCGCCGCGCTGTTGTGCGCCGGTGCAGTCGTGGCCGTGCCGACCGACACGGTTTACGGCTTGGCGGCCGACGCCGCCGATGCCGCGGCGGTGGCCCGCGTCTTTGCCGCCAAGGGCCGCGAGGAAACCAAGCCGCTGCCCATTTTCATCCGCGATCGCGCGCAGGCGCGGGAGCTGGCGCAAGCCTGGCCGGAGGCGGCGGAGCGTTTGGCGGAAGCGTTTTGGCCGGGAGCCTTGACCCTGATCGTGCCGGCGCGCCGGGATCTGGCCGCTTGGCTGCCCGCCGGCCAGGAGACGATCGCGCTGCGCCAGCCCGCGCATGCACTGGTGGCGGCGCTGCTCGCCGCCACCGGCCGCGCGCTCACCGGCACCAGCGCCAATCGCAGCGGCCAGGCGCCCTGCCGCAGCGCCGCCGAGGTCGCCGCGCAGCTCGGCGATCGCATCGCCGCCATCGCCGACGGCGGGCCGAGCGCTCCCGGCGCCCAGCCCTCGACCATCGTGGACGTGAGCGGCGCGCGCCCGCGCCTCGCGCGCGCGGGCGCGATTCCCGCCGCCGCCATCGCCGCGGTCGTTCCTTTGACCGACCCTGGCGCACCCGCTTAGGCCATGCGCCGCGTGCTCATCATTCCCGCGCTGGTGCTGGCGGTCGTCGTCGCCTATGCGGCGGTGGTCTTCACGCGCATCCAGGCGCAAGCGCGGCGCGACGACGCGCGGCCCGCCGACGCAATCGTGGTCTTCGGCGCCGCCGAATACCACGGCCGGCCGTCGCCGGTCTTGCGGGCGCGGCTGGATCACGCCCTCCTGCTTTATCGCCGCGGGTTGGCCCACGTGCTCATCACCACCGGCGGCGCCGGCGGCGATTGGCGCTACACCGAAGCCGGCGTGGCGCGTGACTACCTCGAGGAGCAAGGCGTGCCGGGCGCGGCGATTTGGGCCGATTCCAAGGGCTACTCCAGCGCCGACGCCGTCGCCGACGTCGCCGCCATGCTGCGCGCCCACGGTCTCCATTCGCTGCTCATCGTCAGCGACGGCTACCACATCTACCGCGTCAAGGAAATGTTCGAGGCGCGCGGGCTGGCTGCCTATGGTTCGCCGCGTCCCGACCCCGCCGGCGCCCAGGCGGGCTGGCGCTACCGATGGCTGGTGTGCCGCCAGGTCGTCGCCTACTTGATGTGGCGCTGCGGCTTCCACGTCTAGCCGGGCCCCGCCGACTCGCAACGCGCCAGGCGCCGAACCGACCGAAAAGGTCGCGTGCAGGCTTTTCCCGGTGGCGCTGCCGTTATCGCGGCGTCACGGTGAGCGGGACGGAGATGAGGTCGTCGGAACTGCCGCCGACCATGACGTCGTAGACGCCCGGCTCGACAACGTGATGCATGTTCACGTCCCATTGCGCGAGCGCGCTCGCGGGCAACGTGACCTCGACCTGGCGGGATTCGCCTGGCGCCAGCGCCACGCGCGTGAAGCCGCGCAGTTGCTCGACCGGCTGCGCGACCAGGCTGACGCGCTCGTGAATATACACTTCCGCCACCTCCGTGCCGGCGCGCGTGCCGGTATTGGTCACGGTGAACCGAACCGTAACCGGCTCGGCCGGTCCGATCTCCGTCGCGCTGAGGCTCAGATTCGAGAAGCGAAACGTCGTGTAGCTGAGGCCATAGCCGAACGGATATAGCGGCTTGCGGTCGGTGCCGATCCAAGGGACGTTGTCGGAAGGGCTGTGATTGTAGAAATCCGGCAAGTCGCCGACGCTGTGCGGGATCGTGATCGGCAGCTTGCCGCTGGGATCGATCTGGCCGAAGAGCGCCTCGGCCACGGCGGTGCCGCCCTCCTGCCCGGGGTACCAAGCTTCGAGCATCGCTGGCGCGTGCGCGGAGAGAAAATTCGTCGCGATCGGGCGGCCATTGATGAGCACGACTGCCGTCGGCACGCCCGTTGCCAGGATGGCTCGCGCCAATTCGTCTTGCGCGCCGAAAAGTTCGAGCGAATCGCGATCGCCGAGGTGCTGCAAGCTCCAGGCCTCGCGGTCGATGGATTCGTTCTCGCCGATCACCAGCACCACCACTTGCGCCTGTTTGGCCGTGGCCACGGCTTGCGCGATTTCGCGCTGCTGCGCGGCGGGGTCGGGCAGGGTGATGCCGTTCTTGTACCAGGCCAGCCAGGGCGGCGTCTGCGGCGTGATGTCGTCCGTGATCTTGCAGCCCTGGGCATACAGGACCCGCGCGCGGCCGGCGGCGAGGGCGCGAATGCCGGCGAGCACGCTGACTTCGTGCGCGGGCTGCCGGCTGTAGCCGCCGAGATGAACCTCAGCCGCATCGGGACCAATGACGGCGATCGTGCGATCACGGGCGAGGTCGAGCGGCAACAGGCCGTCGTTCTTGAGCAGGACCAGGCTCTCCCGCGCCGCTTCGAGCGCCAGCTCGCGGTGGGCCGCGTTGCCCAGGATCGCGGCGGCGCGATCCGGGTCTTCGTAGGGATGGTCGAACAGCCCGAGGCGAAACTTGGCGGCGAGAACGCGGCCCGCGGCCGCGTCGATCGCACTCTCGGCAATCGCGCCGGCCCGCACCTGCGCCGGCAAGGTGTGGTATACCGCGCCGTTCGAGAGGTCGTAGTCCACGCCCGCGGCCAGCGCCAGCCGCGCCGCGCCGGCGAAATCGGCGGCGGTGTGATGACGGTTCACCAAATCTTCGAGCCCGCCGCCATCGCTGGTGATATAGCCGTCGAAGCCCCACTCCCGCCGCAACACCTGCGTGAGCAGCCACCGGTTCACGCTCGATGGGATGCCGTCAATTTCGTTGTACGACGCCATGACGCTGCCCACGTGCCCGCGTTCCACGGCAACTTGAAAGGGATAGAAGAAATTGGCGCGCAGAATGCGCTCGGAGATGTTCACCGCCCCGATGTTGGTGCCGCCTTCGGGCTGGCCGTGCGCGGCGAAGTGCTTGGCGGTGGCCAAGACATGATCGCGCGGAATCAAATAGCCGGTTCCTTGCAGTCCCTCCACTTCGGCGAGCCCCATCCGGCTGACCAGATACGGGTCTTCGCCGAAGGTCTCTTCCGTGCGTCCCCAGCGCGGTTCGCGGCCGAGATCGAGGTCGGGTGCGAAGACCTGGTCCACGCCTTCGGCGGCGGCTTCATTGCCGGCGGCGGTATAGATGCGCAGGGCCAGCGCCGGATCCCAAGTGCTGGCGAGCCCGATCGGCATCGGAAACATGGTTGCGCCCGGCGACATGAAGCCGTGCAGCGCCTCGCCGAAAAACAGGACGGGAATGCCGAGCGGCGTCTTTTCCAGTTGGTAACGCTGCACCGCATTGCGCAGGATCGTCGCCGTGCGCGCATCGTAGGGGTGCGCCATGTCGTTCATGCGCCGCATGGCGGCGGCGAATTCCGACGGCTGGAACGTGCCCGTGGGATCGAGCAGGCCGCCCTGGCCGAAGCTCGGCAAAAGCTGCGCGATCTTTTGCTCGAGCGTCATGCGCCGCAACAAATCGGCCACCCGGTCGCGCACGGGCAGGTGTGGGTTGCGGTATGCGGGAGGCGCCGCTGGCGGCGTGGTCGTTTGCTGGCCGGGCCGGGGAGCGTTGGGCGGGAGGAAAGCGCAAAGCAGCAAAACGAGGGCGGCGGGCGTCATAAGCGGCGGTCTTTCCGTCGAGCGAGAATTGTAGCTCGCCCGGTGAGTCACTGTGGCCACCGGCGCTGGCGGGCGGTCGCCGTCATGGTATGCTCGGGTTCGTAGTCGAGTGCTTTGGGTGATCCCGCGTGCGCGGGATTGAAAAGGGAAGCCGGGTGTGATTCCCGCGCGGCCCCGCCACTGTGAACGGCGAGTCCGCCCTCGCGACAACCACTCGAGCCGCCCGCTGCGGCGGGAGAACTCGGGGAAGGAAGAGGGACGGATGCTGAACCGTAAGCCAGGAGACCTGCCCAGGGTATTTGGTCCGCCGCGGCAGCCCGGTGAGGCCGCGAGCGCGGAAAGCGTCTGACCTAGTGCGGGACCGGCGTGTGCGCCGGCCGCCGGGCGCGCTGGCGTTCGCTCCTTTCCCGCCGCCGCTGCGCGGACGCAGGCTCCCCTGCGGAGCCATCGCTGCCGCCGGCGCGGGCCGGCGGCCCGAGGATAACCCATGTCGCAGCGGGCGCTAGCCGCCTTCGTTCTTGCCCTGGCCACGCTGGCCTGGGCCGCTCAATCCCCCATTCTGCGTGGCGTCGTGGAGGACGCCTCCGGCCGGCCGCTCGCGGGCGCGAGCGTGCGCCTCCTAGATGCGCGCGGCCACGTCCTTGCCGCGGCGGTGACCGGCGCCGCCGGACGTTTTCATTTGCCGCTGTCGCCGCAAGCGCGTCGCCTGCGCATCTCCCGGCCCGGCTTCCTGGGGCAGACGCGCGCGCTCGAGCCTGGGGCCGCCGCCGTCTCGGTCCGGCTCGCCTTGGCGACCCTGCGCCAGACGATCCTCGTGGCCGCGACCGGCACGCCGGTGCCCCGCGCGCAACTCGGCATGGCTGCCTCCCTAATCACACGCGCGGAGTTGCAAGCGGCGCAGCCGCTCACGCTCGCTGACGCCTTGCGGGTTGCGCCCGGCCTGGGGCTGGTCGTATCCGGCCAGGTGGGTGCGCTCACCACCCCCGCCATGCGCGGCGGCGAGCCCCAGTTCATCAAGATCCTGCTGGATGGCATTCCGCTGCAGCGCTTCGATTTCGGCAGCTATATCCTTTCCAATCTGCTGCCCGGTGATCTCGAGCGCATCGAGATCGTGCGCGGCCCTGACAGCGTGATCCATGGCTCGGCGGCGGCGAGCGGGGTGATTGATCTGCACTCGCGCACCGGCGCCGGCGTGCCGGGGCCGGAGATGGACGCCGAGGGCTTGGGCGGCGCCTACGGCACGTATCAGCAGAACGAGCAGGTGCTCGGCTCCTGGAAGAGCGGCGATTATGCCTTCGATTTCGGTCAGCTCGGAACTCACAATCAAGTTCCCAACGCTAAATTTCGCACCACGAATTACGGCGGCGACTTCGGCTTCGATCTCCCCGGCCGCTGGCGCTTGCGCGCGGTGGCGCGGCGGATTTTCTCCGCGTCGGGCGAACCCGGCACGATCGATTTCTACGGCTTGGCCGACAACTCCTTCGAGCGCCAGGGCGAGACCTACCAGCGCTATACGCTGGGCCGCCAGATGACCCCGGCTTGGTCGAGCCGCATCGCCGTTGGGCAATCCATCGTTGGCTATTTCTTCGACACGCCCGCCGCCACCGGCATTCCCGTCGCCACGCCTTTCGGTCCCGCCACGGTCGGGCTGCCGGTGCTGATTCGGGGTGCGAATGGTTTCAGCGTCAGCGGCCAGGCGTTGCTCGACATTGGCGGGGCCTTCCCTTCGATCACGACCTTCCACACCGCGCGGCGCGATCTCGATTGGCAATCGGCCGTCACGCTTTCGCCGGCATGGAGCTTCGTCGGCGGCTACCGGTACGACAACGAAAATGGCGTGGGCTCGTTTCAGGCGCCGCTGAGCCGGCACGACAACGGCATCTTCGCGCATCTGGGCGGCGGGTTCGGCGAGCGCTTCTTCGCCAGCGTCGGGGCGTCGGAGGATTGGAATACGCCCTTTGGACGCTCGTTCAATTCGCAGGGCGCGTTGGCTTGGCTCGTGCGACCAAGCGGCGGCGGCTGGCTGGGGGCGACGCGGCTGCGCGCCAGCGCCGGGACGGCGCTCGAGGATCCAAATTTGTTCCAGCAAGCTTCATCCCTTGACCTGATCTTGCTCGGCGCCGGGCAGGAAGATCTGATCGCCGCCTTTCATGTGCAGCCGATGCGGCCCCAACGCGCGCGCAGCGGCGATTTCGGTCTCGACCAGTTCTTCGCGGGCCAAGCCTTGCGCCTGAGCGTGACCGGCTTCGATGCTCGCTATTACGATCTGGTCGAGTTCGTGCCGCCCAATGGCTTGCTCTCGCTGGGCGTGGCGCCCAGCGTCGCGCAGGAGGTGGGCAACACCTTCGGCGGCGCCGACGTGAACTCGCTCTCGGTGGCGGCCAAGGGCGCCGAAGTGGCGCTGGAGGCCGCCACCGGGCCGTTGCGGCTCGGCGCTGCCTACACGCTGCAAGACGCGCGCGTGCTCCGCAGTCTGTCCTCCGACGCCCTCTTTCCCAGCTTCAATCCCGCGTTTCCGAATATTCCCATCGGCGCCTTCGCGCCGCTGGCCGGGGCGCGGCCGTTTCGCGTGCCGCCGGGAACCTTTAGCGCGCACATGGCCTGGCATGCGGCGCGCGGCACGCTGGCGGCGACGTATTGGTGGGAGAGCCGGCGGGACGACAGCACCTTCCTCTCCGACGTCAATTTCGGGCCCACGCTCCTGCTGCCGAACCACGACCTGGATCCGGCCTTCGCGCGCCTGAACCTGAGCGGATTCGTGCCGCTGGGCCGCGGCGTGGCGCTGGAAGCGGTGGTGGAGAACGTGCTCAACGACCGTGCCGTGGAAGTGATCGGCTTTCCCGCGCCGGGCGTCACCGCGCGCGTCGGCCTCCGCCTGGCGTGGCCGCTGGCGCGGCGTTGAAACGCGGCCGGGCGCACGGGGAGCGCCGCCGGAGGGCCCGGCCCGCCTCATCTGGCCATGTGTTCGAGCATGGCGGCGATCGGCTGGCCTTGGCCGCTCGCCGGCAGGGCGGCGGCGAAGAGGTCGCCGTGCCGCTCCAGCCGCTGCCGCATGGTGCGGATGGTGAACTGCGTCGGATCGAGGCCGGACTTGACATCGCTCCAGCGCAGCGGCGCGGAAACCGGCGCGCCGGGACGGGGGCGGGGCGAGTACGGCGGCGGCACGGTCTTGCCCTTGGCGTTCTGCCGGTAATCGAGGTAAACCCGGTCTTGCGGCCGCCGCGCCACCGGCCACACTTCGGTGACGAGGTCGGGAAGCGCTTGGGCCACGTGCTTGAAGATGAGATTGGCGAACGTGGAGCTCTGTTCGAACGTGCAGCCCGCCGCCAGAGGGATGAACACGTGCATGCCAGTGGCGCCGGACGTCTTGGGCAAGCCGAGAATCTCGAAACGCTCCAGCACGCGGCGCACCTCGCGTGCCACCCGGACGACGTCCTCGAACCGTGCGCGCGGGCCGGGATCGAGATCGAGCAGGATGAAATCCGGCTCATCCGGCGTCGTCGCGCGGCTCATCCAAACGTTGTGATCGATGCAGCCGAGGTTGACCAGGTAGAGCAGCGTCGGGCAGTCGTTGCACAGCACGAAGTTGATGCTGGAGCGCTCGCCCTTGCTCGGCAATTTCGTATAGGGAATCCAGTCCGGAAGTTGCAGGCCGGCTTCTTTTTGGAAGAAGTAGTCGCCTTCGATGCCATTGGGATAGCGCTTCAGCGTGTAGGGGCGGTTCAGCAGATGCGGCAGCAGAAACTCCGCGACGTCGTGGGTGTAATCGAGCAGATCGCGCTTGGTGTAGCCGTCGCCGGGGAAGAAAACCTTGCGCAAATTGGTGAGTGGCACGCGTATGCCGTCGATTTCCGGCTGGCCGCTCGCGGCCCCGGCGGCGAGGGGCAGCGGGCCTAGCAAGCGCCGCCCTTCGCGGCGGCGCTTGGCGGCGTCGCGCTGCTGGGAAGGCGTGCCGCGCCAGGGAGGCCGGCGCACGGCCCGTTTGCCGATCGCGCGGTCTTCGTAGTTGCCCATTTCCACGCTCCTAGCCGGCCGCGGGCGCCTCCCGCACGCACTCCCGCGGATCCTTGTCCTCGCGCAGGCCGAGAAATGCGGGCGCGCGCATCTTGCCGTCTTGGGTCCATTCCGCGAAGCGCACTTCCGCAACCAGCGCCGGCGGAACGGCATGGCCGCCGGCCACCGGCGGCAGGCCGGCGGAGGGTCCGGAAAGGGCCCGCATCTTCGCCAGCAGCATGCGCCGCGTGTCGCGGTCGAAGCCGGTGCCCACGCGGCCGACGGAATAGAAACGCCTCTTCTGCGGATCCCAGAGCGCCAGCAGCAAGGCCCCGAAATAATCGCGCGAGCCTTGCGGATCGGTATAGCCGACGATGACCGCTTCCTGCCGGCATTGCACCTTGAATTTGAGCCACGCGGAGCTGCGCCGCTGCTCGTAGAGCGAGTCGAGGCGCTTGCCCACGATCCCTTCCAGCCGTTTGGCGCGCGCCCGCTCGAACAAGCCGATGCCGTCTTCTTCGATGTGATCGGAATAGCGGATTTCGCGGCTCGTGATCAGGTGCCGCTGCAGCCAGGCCTTGCGTTCCCGCAGCGGCGTGCGCAGTAGGCTGGCGCCGCCGGCATGGACCACGTCGAAGCAGTAGTACGCGACCGGAATTTCGGCGCGCAGGCGGGCGATGGCGGCGGTGTCGGCCAGGTTCATGCGCCGTTGCAAGAGCTCGAAGCGGGAGCGGCCCTCGGCATCGAGCGCAACGATCTCGCCGTCGAGGAGAAAGTCGCCGTCGCTGGCGGGCAGCGCGTCGCGCACCACGGCGAGCTCGGGATAGACCCGCGTGATGTCCCGGCCGCTGCGCGAGACCAGGCGCGGCTTGCCGTCGCGGCGGAAGGCGAGCGCGCGCACCCCGTCCCATTTGACCTCGAAGATCCAATCCGGCGAGCGAAATGGCCTCGCGCTCAGGGTGGCGAGCATGGGGTGGAACGATCGCGGCAGCGGCGCGCGCGCCGCGCCGGGCAGCGCCGCCGCGCTGTCCGAGGCGGGGCGCTGGCGCGGAGACGGCGCCGCGCGCGGGCGGGCGGGCGCGGGCGCCGCCTTGGACGCAGCCTTGCCCCGCGCCGAGCCGCGCGCGCGCGCCTTGCCGGCGGCGGCGGGATCGGGCGCGGCCGAGGATTCCACGCGCAATCCGGAGATGACTGAGCCGGGATGCTGGGTGGCGAGGTCGCCAAACCGCGCTGCGTCATCGTGCTTCTTGATCAGCAGCCAAGGCCGCCCTTTCTCCTCCTCCCGCGGATGCATCCGCGCCAAGGCGAATGTTCCGCGCAGTTTCTTGCCGCGCAGGATGAACTTGATCTGGCCGCGTTCGTATTGTTTCAGCGGCGGTTCGTCGCCCACGATCTCGTAGGTGCCGAGATCCCACACGATCACCTCGCCCGCGCCGTAATTTCCTTCCGGGATAACGCCTTCGAAGCGGAGATAGTCGAGCGGGTGGTCCTCGGTTTCCATCGCCAAGCGCCGCACCTCGGGATCGAGCGTTGGTCCTTTCGGCACGGCCCAGGATTTCAGCACCCCGCCCATCTCCAGGCGCAAGTCGAAGTGCATGCGCGAAGCGCGGTGCTGTTGCACGCAAAACCATCGCGGCCCGCCCTGCGGCACCGCCCGGGGCCGCGCCGCCGGCTCGGGCGTCGTCGCGAAGCGCCGCTTGCGTTCGTACTCCTTTAGACTGGGCACGGCTCGCCTGCCTCCACGATACAGCGCCGCCGTGGCTTACATGGCTTCGGGAACGGCGATGCCGAGCAGGTCGAGCGCCGCTGCCAGCCGCTGCCGCGTCACCGCCACCAGGCGCAGCAAGAAGGCGCGGCGCCCGGCGTCGGCCTCCGCCAGCACGGGCGTGCGGTGATAGAAGTTGTTGAACGCCTGTGCCAGCTGAAAGGCGTACTTGGCCAAATAGGCGGGTTCGGTCGTGACGATCGCTTGCTCGGCCACGCTTTCGAGCCGCGCCGCCAATTGCACGAGCTCCCACAGCTCGTTCGGCTCCAAATAGTGCTCCCAATCGTCGGGGGCGGCCGCCCCCGCGAGCGGTTGTTCCGCCGCCGCGCCTTCCTCGCCGCCCTTGCGCAGGATGTTGCCCGCGCGCACGGCGGCGTATTGCACGTAGGGCCCGGTTTCGCCTTCGAAGCTCAAGGCCTCGTCGAGATCGAAGGCGATGAGCGCGTTCTTGGTGAACTTGAGCAAAAAATACCGCAGCGCGCCGATCGCGATCGGCTCGGCCAGTGCCAGTTGCGCCGCCTCGTCGCGCTCGGGGTGGCGCGCCTGGACCTCGCGCCCCGCGCTTTGAATTAGCTGGTCCATCAGGTCGTCGGCTTTGATCCCAAAGCCCTTGCGTCCGGAGACCTCGACGTGCGCGCGCTGGCGCGCCTCGGGACTCAAGCTCAAGCCGAGCTGTTCGGCGCAGCGGGGCGAGAGCGCGACCATCTCGTAGCTGAAATGAACGCTGTGCTCGGCGGCTTCTTGCTCGCCGAGCGCCCGCAGCCCGGCGGCGACGATGTCCTGCAAATACGCCTGGCGGGCGTCGATCACGTTGAAGACCCAGCGGGCGCCCCCGAAGCTGGGTGCGTCTGCGGCGCCCTCGGTGTCCGTGACCCAGGGCGCTCCTGGCGCCGAACTCCAGCGCCGATAGTGGAAGTCGCGGCCGAGCTTGCCCAGCTTCCAAAGCTGATAGGCGATGTCCTTGCCGACGTAAGTGACGGTGCCGTTCGAGCGCACGATCACCTTGCTGTCCTCGCCCTCGCCTTCCTCCGGCCCCGCCGTGCCCAGGTCCATGACCCAGCAGCCGGCGTTCTTGCCGGCGGTTTCCCGGCGAATGGCCCCGCTGCGCTTCAGGCGTTCGAAAGCGGCGTCCCAGAAATGCAGGCGCAGAATCTCGCTCTCGCGCGGCAGCAGGTCGTAGGCGACGTTGAGGCGGCGCATGGTGCGGAGATGGCACGTCACGATGGCATCCGCCACCGCCTCCGCCAGCGCCGCGGTTTCGTTGCCGCCGTGCTCGATCGCCGCCAGCGCCGCGCCTCGCCAAGCCAGCGCGTCCGGCTGCTCTTCGTAGTGGCGCGAAATTTGCGCGTAAAGATCCCAGCAGCGATAGTCGAACGAATACGCTGCGCGCGTGACCCCCGCCGCCAGTGGCAAATTTTGTGGGGGCGCGCTGATCGCGCCCTCGCGCTCCAGCCGCTGCCGCTTTTCCTCCCAGCCGGCGATTTCGGCACGCAGCGCCGCGGCGTCTTGGTGCAGTACGTGCTCGAAGGCGGCGGCCACGTCGGCCACTTGCACGCCAGTGTTGTCGATGTAGTTCTGCACCTCCACGTTTTCCCCGCGATATCGCAAAAGACGCACAAAGGTGTCGCCCAGCGCCGCGTTGCGCAAGTGGCCGATATGGGCGGCTTTGTTGGGATTGATGTTGGTATGCTCGACGATCGCCTTGCCGCCCAAGCGCGGCTGTAGGCCGGGATCGCGGCGCTGCCCGGCCAAAGCCGCGAACACCTGCGAGCGCCGGACGAAGAAATTGAGATAGCCGCTCCCGGCCGCTTCCACCCGGGCGAAACCTTCCGGCAGGGGAAAGGACGCGGCGAATTCCTGCGCCAGCGCGCGTGGCGCCCGGCGCAGTCGCCGCGCCAGCTCGAAGCAGAAGGGCAGCGCCAAGTCGCCGAGCTCGGGCCGCGGCGGCTGTTCGATGGCGACGTTGGCCAGTTCCACTTGCCAATGCCGGGCGGCGAACTCCACCACCGCCTGGCGCAGGCGCTCTTCGAGGGCGAGCAGCACACCTGATTATAGAAGGGCGCCCGCGGCCGCTCGCGAGCTCGGCGCCGGACCGCGGGCGGCGCGGCGGGCGCTAATGCGCCACGATCAGGTTGTTGCGAACACTGAAGACCCCGGGGATGCTGTTCACGGCAGTGCCGGCCAGCGTCTTGTCGAGCTGCGAATCTACGACGCCGTCGAGCGTCACATGCCCGTTGTTGACGATGATGCGGATCGGGTGCGCGGGATTGAGCCAATAACGCCGCAGCGCCGGGTTGCCGTAGATCGCCCGCGCCGCCTCAAAGCGAATCTCATCGTCGAATTGCGAGGTGGGCGAGACCCGAATGTGATCGACGATGCCGCGCACGCCCTTGGTGCCGGCGATGATGTCCAGGGCGGAATCGCGATCGGCGTAATTGAGGACTTCGCCGCCCACGGTCACCACCCCGTTGCGAACCTGCAGCGTCAGATTGTTGAAGATTTGGCCCATGCCGATGCGGTCGTAGGTCAGCCGCTGCGCCAAGTCATGCTGCAATTGCTGATCGGGCACGGGCGGTGCGTTGACGCGCAGGCGGGCGATAATTCCGGTGACGGAGCCGACGGAGCGCGCCTTATGATTGGCTTCCAGGTAGTCGCGATAGTTAGGGACCGAGCCGGTCAGGGTCACCACTTGGTCGTTGACGGTCGCGCGGACGCCTTCGAGGCCTTTGGTTTGGGAGAATTGCTCGGTCAGATAGCGTTGAATCTGCGCATCCAACGCGCGCGTCTGGCCGGGCTGGTTTTGCCCGGTCCGCGTCATCCCTTGAGCGCCGCCGAGCAAGCCGATCATGGCTGCCAACGCCCACAGCCAGCGAGAACCGTGCATGGCCGCACCTCCTAAATCGTGTCGCCTGTATCCGTTGCTTGAGACGTATGGGAGGGGAAGCCGGTTGCCAGTTTCGATCCGGCGTGGGCGGCGGCGCGGGTCGCGACCGTGGCGCACAGCGCGCCTTCGTGGCGCAACGGCGTGGCTGCTGCTCGCGGCGCTCGCGCCCGCGCAAGCGCCGCCGGCGCGCGCGAAATTGATTGCGGTGGGAGATATCATGCTCTCGCGCGGCGTCGCCGTGCGGCTGCGCCGCTACGGGCCGGACTACCCGTTGGCCGGCGTCGCCGCCTATCTGCGCGGTGCCGACCTGGTCTTCGGCAATTTGGAATGCACGCTGCAAGCCGGACCGCCGGTGCCGCGCCACGCGCTGCGGTTCCGCGCCGCGCCGCGCGAGGCGGCGGCGCTCGCCGCAGCCGGATTCACGGTGCTGTCGCTGGCCAACAATCACAGCCCGAACTATGGACCGGCGGGGCTGCGCGCCACCTTCGCCGCGCTCGACGCCGCCGGGCTCGCCTATGTCGGCGCCGGCCCGGACCGGGCGGCGGCGCGGCGCCCGGTGGTGATCGTGCGCCGAGGCATCCGCTTCGCCTTTCTCGCCTATGCCGAGGGAGATATCGTGCCCGCCGGTTACGCCGCCGGCCCCCGCCGAGCGGGCGTGGCCTTCATGAATCTCCAGACGCTGGCCGGCGATGTCACCCGCGCTCGCGCCGCCGCCGACATCGTGATCGTCTCCATGCACGCCGGCCGCGAGTACCAGCCGCAGCCCGATGCCGCGCAGATCGCCTTCGCTCATGCGGCGATCGCGGCCGGGGCCGACGCCGTCATCGGCCATCACCCTCACGTGGTGCAGACGATGGAGTGGTATCGCGGCAAGCCCATCTTCTACAGCCTCGGCAACTTCATCTTCGATCAGAGCTGGTCGCAGCCGACACGGCTGGGGTTGGCCGTGGAGTTGACGTTCACGCGCGCCGGTCTCGTCGCCTGGCGCCCGCAGCCCGTGCGCATTAGGGATGCCGCCCAGCCGCGCTTGCTCTCCGGGCCGGCGGCGGCGGCGGTGCTCGCGCGCCTCGGCCCGGGCGGCCGCTCGGCGCCCTAGCCCTTCGCTGCCGGTTTGATGGCGGCGCGCAGCTCCTGGACGCTCTTGGCCAGCTCCCCCAGCTTGGCGAACACCGCCGTGCTGCGCAGCCATTGCCGATGCTCGAACGCGGGCGAGCCGCTGTACATCACCCCCGGCTCCAAGTCGCCGTGCGTGCCGCTCTGCGCCGTCACGATCGCGCCGCGCCCGATCGTGCAATGGCCGGCGACGCCAACCTGGCCGGCGAGCAACACGCCGTCCTCGATCGTGGTGCTGCCGGCGATGCCGACTTGGGCGCAGAGAATCACATTCTCGCCGATGCGGCAGTTGTGCGCGACTTGCGTCAGATTGTCGATTTTGGTGCCGGCGCCGATGCGAGTCAGGCCGAGTGTAGCCCGGTCCACGCAGCTATTCGCTTGCACCTCCACGCGGTCGCCGAGGGCGACGGCGCCCGCCTGGGGAATCTTTTCGTGGCTGCCATCCGCCCGGCGCGTGAAGCCGAATCCGTCGCCGCCGATCACGACGCCGGGCTGCAAGATCACGTCGTCGCCCAACTGGCAATCCTCGCGCACGATCGCATGGGCGTGGGCGAGAAAATTGCGGCCCACCCGCACTCCGTCGTACAACACCACGTGCGGGTGGATCACCGCGCCATCGCCGATCTCGCATTCCGCGCCGATGACCGCGTACGCGCCGACATGGCACTCGGCGCCGAGCCGGGCCGTGGGGTGGATGCAAGCCGTGGGGTGCACACCCGGCGCCGGCCGCGGCGCCGGGCGCAGCAGCGCGATCGCGCGCGCCAGGGCCAGCTGCGGCGCCGCCGAGCGCAGCAGCGGCAGGCGCGTTCCGCGGTAGTCGGGGCCGACGAGCAGGGCGCTGGCGGCGGTCGCGGCCGCGGCGGCGGTGAAGCGCGCATCGGTCACGAACGACAGGTCGCCGGCGCCCGCTTCCTCGAGCGGGGCGATGTTCCGGATTTCGATATCGGCGTCCCCCTCCAGCGCGCACTCGAGCCGTTGCGCCAGGTCGCGAAGAAGCATGATGGGCATGCAACCAGGGTACCGAAGACCCCAGGAATTTATCGCGGGTCGTCGGCCACGGGGCCGAGCGCGGCCGGGACGCTCCGGGTCTCATCCTCGCTGCTCGCGGCTGGGCGCGAAAAGAGCTCGCCCTGCCCCTCGCTCGCGCTTGCCGCGGGCCGGGTGCGCTGTTTCCCTCGCTGGCCGCCGATCACCCCGAGCACGAGCGCCTCCGCAATCGCTTCGCGGGGAACGTAAACCCGCTGATAATCGGCCGCGACCGAAGCCGGGGCCAGGGTGAGCCCGGCGCCGTCGAGTTCGAGCAGATTGTTGGCCAGCACGCCTTCGATCACTTCATGGTCGTGCAAGCGCACCCGCACCCACAATCCCTGGAGCCGGGGCCGGCTGCCGCCTCCCTTGCGTTCGCCCAAGCGCTCGCCCACTTCGAAACTGCCGACAAAATACACCCCCTTCACGTCGGCTGCCGGGAGGCGCACCACCTGTCCGTCCAGTGACAGGAAGCGTAGGTCGCCGCCTTCCCGGAAGTCGACCGGGTCGAGGTAGCCGCGCAGCAGCGGGCGTCCGCGGGAGCGGATCAGGACCTTTTTGCGGGTCGAGGGCATTCCTGTGGTTCATTGTCGCTTGCCGCCGCAATTTTCATATGCGAAAACCGCGGGGCGGTGGTACTATCAAGCGGTTCCGCGGCCAGCGTTATTTGAGCCTAAACTTTTGATTTGACTGTAGTTAGATCACAAAACGGCCCGTCGGCGGGCTCGCCGCCCGCTGACGAGTACCCTTGTGGTACCGCGCCGGGCCCTCCTTGGCGGCCTGCCGAGGTAGAGGCCTACCTTCATCAAGCCAGGGTGGAACAAGGGCTGGCGGAGAATACCCTTGCCGCCTATGCACGCGATCTGGATCGGTTTGCTCGCTGGGCGGAGGCCCAGGATTGCGACCTGGTTTCATGCCGGCGTGCCGACCTCCAGCGTTTTCTCTTGAGCTTGCACGAGGCGGGCCTGGGTCCCGCCACCGTGGCCCGCCACTTGGTCAGCCTGCGGCGCCTGTTTCGCTTTCTGGTTTTGGACCGGATCCGGCCGGATGATCCCAGCGAAGGTCTGGAAGGACCGCGGCTGGGCCTGCGCTTGCCGAAGGCCTTGTCGGCGGCGGAGGTAGAGCGGCTGCTGGCGGTTCCGGCCGAGCCCGCTGCGACCCAGCCGGCGGCGCGCGCGCGCCAGTTGCGCGATATCGCCATGGTGCAGGTGCTTTACGCCAGCGGGCTGCGAGTCAGCGAATTGGTCGCCCTGCGGCTGGAGGACGTGGACCTGGAAATGGGACTGCTGCGCTGCCGCGGCAAAGGCGACAAACAGCGGCTGGTGCCGCTCGGCCGGTCGGCGGCGGCGGCCGTGCGCGAGTATTTGCAGCAGGGCCGGCGCCGTTTGCTGTCCGGCGGCCGGCTTGAGCGCGGCTGGCTGTTCCCCACCGCGCGCGGCCGGCCGATGAGCCGGCAGGCGTTTTGGAAGAAAATCGCCGCGTGGGGCCGGCGCGCCGGCCTGCGCGCGCGGCTTTCGCCGCACGGCTTGCGGCACAGCTTCGCCACCCACCTCCTGGAAGGTGGCGCCGATTTGCGCAGCGTGCAGGTCATGCTGGGGCACGCCGATATCGCGACCACGCAGATCTACACGCACGTGGTGATGGATCGCTTGCGCCACGTTTACAAACAGCATCATCCCCGCGCCTGAAGCCAGGCCGCGGCGGTGCTGGCGAAGCGCCCGCGCCGCGCGGGAAGGCGGGATACTTTATGGCCGACTACATCTTCTTGATCGAGACGCGCTTTAGCCGCGAGCAGCAGGCCGCCGCCGCGCTGCTGCAGCGGCATTGCCAGCAGGCGGGATTGAACCTTTATCTGACCGGCGGGCCGATGCGCGACCTGCTCGCCGGCGCCCCCATCCGCACGCTCGATTTCAGCGTGGAAGGCAACCCGCTGCGCCTGCAAAAGGCCTTGGTCGCCGACGGGGTCGAAGTCCTCGCCGTGGACGCGGAGGAACAAACCCTGCGGCTGCGCTCGCAGGGCGTGCGGTTCCGCATCAGCGCCGCCCACTCCGAAGTCTTCGAGCAATTCGGCCGCCCGCCGGTCGTCAAGCCCGCGACCATCGTGGACGATCTGCGCCGCCGCGGCTTCACCCTCGACGCCATCGGCCTGTCGTTGAATGCCGCTTCGCGCGGCCTGCTGCTCGACCCGACCAACGGCCTGGCCGATATCGAAGCGCGCCAGATCCGCATGATCCACAATTACGTCTTCTACGACGATCCCGTGCGCTTGCTGCGGGCGGTGCGGCTGCAAACCCGGCTCGGCTTTACGATTGAGGAGCGCACGGCCGGCCGCATGCAGGCGGCGCTGGAAGGCAATTACATCGAGCATGCGCATAGGCTTTCGCTCGGCCGCGAGCTCGAAGCCTTGGCCTACGAGCCCGATCCCGCCGCGGTCTTGAAGGCCCTCGAAGCGGCCGGCCTGCTTGAGGCCGCCTTTGGCAAGGGCTTGCGCACATCCAGGTTGGACATGGCGGCGCTCGCCAAGTTTCCATCTGCCGTGCAACAGCTTGAGGAAGTCGGCTTGACTCCCGACTCCGGCCCGGTGGCGCTGCGCTTCATTCTAGACGCGCTCCCGAGCAAGGAGCAGGCGGCGCTGCTGCGCTTGCCGCTCAGCAAACCTCTGGTCAGCGGCAGCCAAAAGCTGGCCGCCGACGCCAAAGCGCTGCAAAAGCAGCTTCTGGGCAAAGCCGGCGCCACGCTGGCCGCGCTCCACGACCTGCTGCATCATGCCCGGCCCGAAGCCGTGCTGTATTTGTGCCTGACCGGCAATCCCAAGGTGCAGAGGAAAATCAAGGATTTCACCACCCGCATTCCCGAGCTGCGCCAGCAACTGCCGCTGCGCGAACTCCAGCAGTTGGGCGTGAATCCGGACGCGCCGGTGTTTCACGACATCATCGAAAAGATCTACCGGCGTCTGCTCGAAGGCAAGCTGCGCGGTGCCGAGCAGATTCAGGCGGCGCTTATGCAGGAAGCCGAACGCGCCGGCGCCCTCGCGCCGCCGCCATCCAAGACCGCGGCCAAGACCAAAGCCAAAGGCAAGGCGCGCGTCGCCGAAACCGCCGCCGAAGTCGCCGCCAAGCGCGCTGCCCCGGCCAAGCCGGGCAAAGCCAAAGCCGCCGCCGCGCCCGCCGGCAAGCCCGCCGCCAAGCACGGCGCCAAACCCGCCCAGGCCAAGGCCGCCGCTCATAAGAAAAAGTGACCCGGCCGGTTCGCCGCGGCGCGCCGTCAGAAGCGTTTGCGCGCTGGCGTCGCGAACGAAGCCCGGCATCGCCGCGCCCGCCTGCTGCGAGCCCGGCGCGAGTAGCCGGTTCGAGGGCGAGGCGCGATAATAAACGTTGCCGATGGCTTCGCCGTTCGTTCATCTGCACGTCCACTCCGATTACTCGCTGCTCGATGGCGCTTGCGACCTGCACAAACTCGTGGCGCGGGCGGCGAAGCTCGCCATGCCGGCGCTGGCGCTCACCGATCACGGCAATCTCTTCGGTGCCCTGAATTTCCACCAACTGGCGCGCGCCGCCGGCATCAAGCCGATCATCGGCTGCGAACTCTACATCTGCCAGAAGCCCGACCATACTGCGCCGCCCGAAGGCGACGCCTACAACCATCTGATCGTGCTCTGCGAGAACGAGACCGGCTATCGCAACCTGGTCAAGATCGTCAGCGAGGCCAGCCTGCGCGGCTTTTATTACAAGCCGCGCATCAGCAAAGCGTTCCTCGCCGCCCACAGCGAGGGTCTGGTGGGGCTGTCGGCGTGCTTGAAGGGCGAGGTGCAGGAAAAGCTCATCGCCGGCCAGGAGGATGAAGCCGCGCGGGCCGCGGCCGAATTCCGCGACATCTTCGGCGCCGGCGCGTTCTACCTGGAAATTCAAGATCAAGGTCTGGAGCAGGAGCGGCGCCTGAATCCCGCGCTGGTGGCGCTGGCGGCGCGGACGGGCCTGCCGCTGGTCGCGACCAACGACTGCCATTACCTGGAGCACGAGGATCACCGCATGCACGACGTGCTGCTGTGCATCCAGACCGGCAAGCGCGTGCAGGATGCGCAGCGCATGCGCTTCGGCAGCGATCAGTTCTATTTGAAAAGCGGCGAGGAGATGCTGCAGGTCTTCTCCGGCCTCGAGCACGCCGTGCACCGCACGCTGGAGGTGGCCGAGCGCTGCAATGTCGAGCTGCGGCCGGTCGAGTCGCCGTTTCCGCACTTCGCCGTGCCCGAGAACGAAACCCTCGACAGCTATTTCGAACGCGTGGTGCGCGAAGGCATGGCGCGGCGCGAGGCCGCGATCGCCGCGCGGCGGCGGGCGGGCCGCACCAAATATCCGCCGGCGGCCTACGCCGAGCGCCTGGAGCGCGAGATTCGCGTGATCCAGGCGATGAAGTACGCCGGGTACTTTCTCATCGTCTGGGATTTCATCCGCTTCGCGCGCGAGCGTGGCATTCCCGTCGGCCCCGGGCGCGGTTCGGCGGCGGGCAGCTTGGTCTCCTATGCCATGGGCATCACCGACCTCGACCCGCTCGAGCACGAACTGCTCTTCGAGCGTTTTCTCAATCCCGAGCGCGTCTCCATGCCGGATATCGACGTGGACTTCTGCATGCTGCGCCGCGGCGAGGTCATCGAGTACGTCACGCAAAAGTACGGTCGCGAAAACGTCTCCCAGATCATTACTTTCGGCACGCTCGGCGCCAAGGCCGCGATCAAGGACGTCGGCCGCGCCATGGATTTGCCCTACGGCGAGGTGGACCGCCTCGCCAAGCTCGTCCCCAACCAGCTCAATATCACCCTCGACGACGCCATGGGCCAGTCGCCCGAGCTGCAGCGGCTTTATGAGACCGACAGCCGCGTGCGCGAGCTGCTCGACCTGGCGCGTCGCGTCGAAGGCTTATGCCGCAATGCCGGCATGCATGCCGCTGGCGTGGTGATCGCGCCGCGGCCGCTGACCGAGTTGGTGCCGCTCTTCAAGACCAACCGCGACGAAATCGTCACCCAGTTCGACATGAACGGGCTGGAAAAAATCGGCCTGCTGAAGATGGACTTCCTGGGGCTGACGACGCTGACCCTGCTGGCCGACGCGGTCCGCCTGGCGCGGGAAGTGGGCGACCCCGGCCTGAGCCTGGAGAATCTGCCCGACGACGATCCGGCGACCTACGAGCTCTTCCGCAAGGGTGTCACCGGCGGCATCTTCCAGTTCGAATCGGCGGGCATGCGCGACATCTTGCGCCGCTATCGTCCCGAGCGCCTGAGCGACCTGACCGCGCTCAACGCCATTTATCGTCCGGGGCCGATCCAAGGCGGCATGATTGACGACTTCATCGCCCGCAAGCATGGTCGCCGCGCCATCACCTACGAGCTGCCCGAGCTCGAGCCGATTCTGGCCGAGACGCTGGGCGTCTTCGTCTATCAGGAGCAGGTGATGCAGGCGGCGCACCGCCTGGCCGGCTATTCGCTCGGCGAAGCTGACATGCTGCGCCGCGCCATGGGCAAGAAGAAACCGGAGGAAATGGCGCGGCAGCGGGAAAAGTTCATTCGCGGCGCCGTCGCCAACGGCCTGCCGGCGGGCCCGGTGGAACGCGTTTTCGAACTGATGGCGCAGTTTGCCGGCTACGGCTTCAACAAGAGCCATGCCGCCGCCTACGCGGTGATCGCCTATCAGGCGGCTTATTTGAAGGCGCACCATCCGGTGGCGTTCATGGCCGCGCTGCTTTCGCACAGTGACAGCGGCAACCTGGTCAAGTACATCCGGGAATGTCGCGGCATGGGCATTGCGGTCGAGCCGCCGGATATCAACCTGAGCGCGGCGCGCTTCACGCCCGATGGCGGGCGCATCCGCTTCGGCTTGAGCGCGATCAAGAATTTGGGTGAGGCGGCGGTGGCGGCGATCTTGGATGCGCGCGCCGCCGCCGGGCCCTTCGCCTCGCTGTTCGATTTCTGCCGCCGCGCCGGCGGCCGCCTGCTCAACAAGCGCGTCATCGAGAGCCTGATCAAAAGCGGCGCCATGGATGGCCTCGCCGGCCCGCCCGCCGCCGGCGTGCCGCCGCACGCTGCGCGCGCGGCGCTGCTGGCGCAGGTGGATGTCGCCATCGCGCGGGCGCAGCAGGACGAGCGCCGCCAGCAGATCGGCCAGCACGGCCTCTTCATCGATTTCGACGGCGCCGCCGCCCCGCCGGCCGAGACGCTGCCTGCGGTGGCGCCGTGGCCCGAAGAGCAGCGGCTGGCCTTCGAAAAAGAGGTGCTGGGATTTTTCGTCACCGGCCATCCTCTGGATCGCTACGCCGACGTGCTCGACGATCTCAACGTCGTGCCCCTCGAGGAGATCGACCGCCGGACCGCCCACGAAGAGTTCGCCGTCGCCGGCGTGCCCGCGGCGCTGCAAATCAAGCGCAACAAGCGCGGGGAAAGCTGGGCGGTGGCGCAGCTCGAGGACCGCGGCGGCCGCGCCGAACTGCTGTGCTTCGCCGAGCCGTTCCGCCGCCACGAATCGCTGCTGCGCGCCGCCGTTCCGCTTTGGCTGCGGGTGCGGCTGGCTTCCGACGATGACGCCGAAACCAAGCTGCAATTGATCGAGGCGCGGGAATTGGCCCAGGAGAAACCCGTCTTGCCGCGCGCCTTGCAGCTCCGGCTGGCGCTCGATGACTGGCCGCCGGAAGCCGCGGCCGATTTAGCCGCCTTGCTCGCGGCCCGGCCCGGATCGGCTAAGATACATGTGCATGCGCGCTCGCGCCGTGAAGGCTTCGAGCAAATCTTGGAGCTGCAGCAGACCGTGACTGCCGACACGCGCTTGCGCCGCGGTCTCGAAGCCCTGTGCGGGGCCGGCAGCGTTCTCGTCGTGGATTAGCCCTTCCCGTGGACCGTCCCGATCCCAATTCGTCTCCCGAGCCCAGCCGCGACGAGCCGCTCCGTCAGGAGATCGAGCGCCTGCGCCATGAAGTCGAGCAATTGCGCCGCGGCCAAACCGAGCCGGCGGAGGCGGCGCCGCCGGAAAACGGAGCCGAGCCCGCAACCGTCAATCCGGCCTGGGAACGCGTGTTGCTGGCGCGGCATCCGCAGCGGCCCACCTTCTTGGATTTCGTCCGCGAGCTGTTTGCCGATTTCGTGGAGTTGCACGGCGACCGCCGCTTCGGCGACGACCCCGCGCTGCTGGGCGGCTTCGCCAGCTTTCAAGGCCGCCAGGTGATGCTCATCGGCCAGCAACGCGGCCGCGATGTTAAGGAAAAGATCCGTTGCAACTTTGGCATGGCCAAGCCCGAGGGCTATCGCAAGGCGCTCCGCCTCATGCGGCTGGCGGAGAAATTTCAGCGCCCGATTCTGACCTTCGTGGATACCCAGGGCGCCTATCCCGGCGTCGATGCTGAGGAGCGCGGGCAAGCCGAAGCGATCGCGCTCAACCTGCGCGAAATGGCGCGTTTGGGCGTGCCGGTGATCGCAACCGTGACCGGCGAGGGCGGCAGCGGCGGCGCGCTCGGCATCGCCGTGGGCAATCGCGTGCTTATGCTGGAGAACGCGATGTATTCGGTGATTTCCCCGGAGGGCTGCGCGTCGATCATGTGGCGCGACGCCGACCGCAAGCAAGAGGCCGCCATGGCCCTGCGGCTCACCGCTCCGGAATTGCTGGGTTACGAACTGGTGGATGAGATTGTGCCCGAGCCCGCCGGCGGCGCGCATCTGGACGCGGCGGCGGCGGCGCGCTTGCTGGGCGAGGCGCTGCAACGCAACTTGGCCAGCTTCGAATCGCTCTCCCCGGGCGAATTGCGCGCCCAGCGCTATGAGCGCTTCCGCCGTTTAGGTCCTTTCTTCACAGAAGCTTAGCCGCCCCGTGGGCCAGTTCCGTTGCGAACGTAAAAACTTCTCACAGCGGGCAAATCTTCCTCGCTCCGCTCCGGGCCGGAATGGTTAAGTACTGAATTCGCAACTACATGCCGTTTGGCGCACGGCGTGCTATGAGTCAGGACAGACGAAGTGGCGCAACCAAGGAAGGGCTCCGATCGCAATAGTGGTCGGGGCCCTTCTTAAATTTTAGGAAGGCGCCACAGCCGCCGCTTCGGCCGGCGCCGGCGCCAGCGATTCCCGCTCCCAGCGGGCCAAAACGGCTGCCGCCAGGCAGTTGCCGACCACGTTGACCCCGGTGCGGCCCATATCCATAAGCTGATCGACCCCCAACAGCAGTACTACGCCGGCCATGGGCAAGCCGAAGGAAGTCGCGGTCGCGGCCAGGATCACGATCGCCGCGCGCGAGACCCCTGCGACGCCTTTGCTGGTGAGCATGAGCGTCAGCATCATGAAAAGCTGCTGTGCCCAGCTCAGGTGCAGCCCGGCCGCCTGCGCGATGAAGAGCGCGGCCAGCGACAAATAAAGGGTCGAGCCCATCAGATTGAAGCTGTAGCCGGTTGGGATCACGAACGCCACGATCCGGCGGGAGACGCCCATGCCTTCCATGCGTTCGAGCGCGCTGGGCAGCGCTGCCTCCGAGCTCGCCGTCGAGAAGCCGATCAGCGCCGGTTCCCCGACGGCGCGCAGAAAGCGGCGCAACGGCACGCGTGCCCACAGCGCCGCGCCGCCCAGCACGATCACGCAAAAAGCCGCCAGCGTGATATAAAGCAGGCCGACCAGTTTGAGCAGCGGCAGCAGCACGCGGATGCCGTGGCCGCCGATGCTGAAGGCGAGCGCGCCGAAAATCCCGGCGGGCGCGAACCACATCACGTAGTTCGTGAAGCGGTACATCACCTGCGCCAAGCCCTCGCAAAACGCGTACACCGGTCCGGCGCGCTCGCCCGCCGCCGCCAGCGCCACCGCGAAGAACAGGCTGAAGACCACGACCTGCAGAATCTCGCCGTTGGCCAAGGCGGCGGCGAAGCTCTCCGGGAAGGTGTGCTCGATCAGGGTCGCGAGCAGGCCGCCGTGCGCGATGGGCGCGGCGGCGCTGCCGGCCGCCGCGCCCGCCAGGCCTAAGTGCACCCCCGCGCCCGGCTGCGCCCAGTTGGCCGCCGCCAGGCCCATGAAAAGCGCGATCGTCGTCGCCGCTTCGAAGAAGATCAGCGACTTCACTCCCAGCCGGCCGAGCTGCTTCAAATCGCGCGATCCGCCAATCCCGGCGGCCAGCGTGGCGAAGATGAGCGGTCCGACCACGGCCTTGATCAGCCGCAGGAAGATCACCTCGAGCGGCTGCGTCTTGACCGCCAGCGACGGCCAGAGCCATCCGGTCAGCACGCCGAGGATCATCCCCAGCACGATCCAGGTGGTCAGCGAGCGGATGCGCATGGTAGCGGGAGGCCGGCGCGCCGGCGCGCGCTCGATCCATCAGGGAATACCGGCCCAGCCTACAAGGGCGCCGCGCAAAAAGCTAGCGGCGTCCGAACTGCAGCATGGGCAGCTTCGGTAGCCGCTCCTCGGGCACCGGCAGGCGGGCGTCGCTGTAGAACTCGCGCAGCCAGTCGCGATACTGGTCGCCGCCGTAGATGACCAGCGAGGCGGCGGCGCCGCCCATGATTTCATGCTCGGACTTCGGCGGCGCGGCGGCATCGAAGACCCGCTCCGACATGGCCGCGGGTACGTCCGCGTCGTTCGAACCGAAGAGAAAGAGCTTGGGCCCGGGATATTGCCGCACCCATGCCGTCACGTCGTAACCGCCGGCATCGCCCAGCAGCCAGCCGCTCAGCGGCATGGCATGATCGGCGAACGCGCGCAAATTCGGAAACGGCGATTCGAGCACCAAACCCGCCACTTGCGGATGCGCGGCGGCGAGCGCGGCGGCGACCGCGGCGCCGATTTCCTCGCCGTGCAAAATCAGCTCGCGCGGCGGCACCCGGAGCGTGCCGGTGACGTACTGGTAGGCGGTCTCGCCGTCTTGGCGCATGCCCGCCAGGCTGGGACGCCCGCCGCTCTTGCCGTAGCCCCGGTAATCGATCAAAAAGACGTTGCTCTCCAGCTCTTGCAGCTTGATGATGTGCGCGGCTTGTTCGCTGATGTTGCCGCGCCGGGAATGGAAGAAAAGCACCGTGCGCTTCGCCCCCGCGTAGGGAATCCACCAGCCCGAGAGCGTGCTGCCGTCCGCGGCCGTCATGCGCACGTCGCGGGCGCCGTAGTCGCGCTGGATCTGCCAGTCGCCCCGCGGATACACGGCGGGCTGAAACAGCCAGCTCCGCACGTTGATGCCGACGATGACCGCGTAGCAGGCGGCGAGCACCGCCACGGCCACCGCGGTGCGTCCCAGCAGCTTCATCCGTTTCAGTATGCCAGGGCGGCTGGCGCGGCGCATGCCATAATCGCGTTAGAGGACCGCCAATCCCCATGCCGAATTTGTCCAATCGCCGCTTGGCGCGCGTTTTCGGCATCGATATCGAGTTCCACTGGACCTGGCTGATCATCCTCTACCTTTTCGGCTATTCGCTGGGGGTCTATTTCTCCCATGCCTACCACTGGGGCCTTTGGGTCGCTTGGACCACCGCGATCATCACCACCCTGCTATTTTTCGTCTCGGTCGTCTTGCACGAATTGGCCCATAGCCTCGCCGCCCGCCGCTACGGCCTGCCGGTGCACACCATTACGCTCTTCGTCTTCGGCGGCGTGAGTCAGTTGACGCGCGAACCCGAGCAAGCCGGCGCCGAATTCGTCATCGCCATCGTCGGGCCGCTGACCAGCCTCGTGCTCGGCGCCATCTGCCTCGGCCTGGCGCAGCTCGGGCCGCGGCACGTGCCGGTCATCGCGAGCCTTTGGTGGCTGGGCGCGGTGAATTTGATCTTGGCGGTTTTCAACCTGATCCCGGGATTTCCGCTCGACGGCGGCCGCGTGCTGCGCGCGATCATTTGGTCGGCCAACCGCAACTTTATAGCCGCCACCCATTGGGCCACGCGCATCGGCAAAATCGTGGCGGTCTTGTTCATTTTCTACGGCGTGGTGATGTTCTTTCGCGGCCAGGGCATCAACGGCCTTTGGATCGCTTTCATCGGCTGGTTCTTGTTGACCGCGGCCGAGCAGAGCTGGCGTCAAACCGAGGTCAAAAGTGCGCTCGAACATTTCACCGTGCGCGACCTCTCCAATCCGTTCTTCACCACGGTTCCCCCCGACGAGCCGATTGAATCCTATTTTCAGCAAGTCACCGACAGCCATAACTACCGGCCGAGCTTGGTGCTCACCGATGGCGACGAGTTGGTCGGTGTGATCGCGCCCGTGGATCTGCGCAATGCGCCGCGCCCGCAATGGCCGCTGCTGCGAGTCAAGGACCTCATGGTCCCGCGCGCCCGCCTAGCCACCGTCACCATGGACGAAGGTCTCATGGAGGCGCTCGAGAAGATGGCGCTGCACGGGGTGAGCCAGTTGCCCGTGATCGATGACGGCCATGTGCGCGGCGTGATCCGCCGCGACCGCATCTTGGAATTGCTGCAGAACGCGCTGAGCCAAAACGGCAACAAAGCCGGCTAGGCCGGCCGCCGGCCCATTGCGGCGCCTCTCGCTCGTGAATCGCTGTCGCTGCGCTCGCGTGGCGCCAGGCTCTATCCGCTGTCGGGAAGGGCCCAGCGATGGTGCGGTGCCAGACGTTGCGGCACTCGCGCGGCACCCGGAAATTCGCTGGCTCCAGTTTTAGGGCCGGCACCGTCGCCGGCCCATTGCGGCGCATCGGGAGCGCGCCATCCGATCGCTGCGGGGCACCACCGCGCCCGCAGTCCGCGCGCAACGAGCGGCCGCGCCGATGCGGGACCGCTCGTCGCGCTTTCGATCGCCTATTGAATCACTGCCGTCGCCGGCGTGACCTCCACCGGCGCGCTCAGCACGAAATGCACGACGGTCTCGGCGGGCAAGCTGATTTGCTTCGGCTTGGTCAGCTCTTCGCCGGCCACCCCAGCGCCGGCGCCGGCCAGCGCGCCGATTGCCGCGCCCTTGCCGCCCCCAGCCAAGGCTCCGACCAGAGCGCCGAGTCCGGCGCCGCCGCCGATCGCCTTCGCCGAGCGGCTGCCGCGCGAGGGACCGACTTCGGACCAGCGGCCGTTCACGTCGTAACTCTGGCCGTTATAGCTGATTTGCGTGATCCTCAGCGCCAATTCCGAGCGGCCTTTGATGTGGCCCGAGGATGCGGCCAGCGAAACCGTGCCGCTGACGCTCGCGCCGCGCGGGATCACCACCTGATCGCCGATCACGACGGGGCTGGAGATGACCCCCGCGAAGCTTTCGCCGGCGGCGCTGTGATCGGAACTCAACGCTTGGCTCAGGCGCACGCTGATCGCCGTTCCCGAAGGAATGGTCACGGGCTGGGGCGCGGGCGGCGCCGAAGACGTCGGGGCGGCGGAGTTGTCCTGCGCGCTACGGCTCTCGGCGCGGCGGCGGGTGCGTTCGCGGCGGCTGCCGGAGGCCGTCGTCGTCGCGCTGCTGCCGCTCGCGCCGGTCGAGTTTGCCGGTGTGGCGGCGGGAGTGGCCGTGGTTTGATCGGCGGGATTATTGTGCGAGCAAGCGCCCCAAGCGAGCAGTGCCAGGGCGATGGCGAAGGTCAAGGCCGTCGTGCGCATCCGTGCAGTCATCGTAAGCTCCTTGCGTGCTTCTCGGATTTCGGGCCAACCCAAGCTGGCCTGCAATTCGGGTTCCTACAGTCAGATTAAGCAATTGTACTCTGGATTTTCAATAAGTTAGGCGCCCTGCTCGATGACGATTAAGGTCCGGGAAGAGCAAGTTTTTCTTACCCACGGATTCAATTCAGGCCCCCTGCGCCGGTTCGCGAACGGCCTGGTCCGCCGCCGCCGCCCGCTCGCGCCTTGGGCGCGCGAATCCGCTTGCCGCCCCAACCGGCAATAGCCGGGCTGATCGAATCGTTGCGTCGCCGCTGCAGCGCCGATTCCCGATCCGTGATCTCCGCCCTCGGCTGAGGATAATGAACGTGTGCGGGCTTACGCCCATTTCATTCACGCCTGGGAGCGGCGGCTGGCCAGCCGCGATCCGCACAAGGTCGTCCGCCCCTTCGAATGGGGCTGGGAGTGGCTGCGCCGCACGCCCTGCGACGGCTTGCCGGCGCAGCCGGGCGGATTGCACGATCTCGCCGCCTGGAATCGCCGCGTGCTGGCCGACAGCGCCGGCTTTTTCGCTGCCGCGCCGGTGCGCGACTTCGAGCGGCAGGGCGAATGGCTGCGCTTCTCCTCCCCGGCGCCCGGCCCCTATCCGGAAAACAATATCGCTTGGGCGCGCTGGTTCCCGGCGCGCGGCCGCCCTGCGCGCGGCGCGGTGGTGGTCTTGCCGCAATGGAACGCCGACGGCGAGAGTCACATCGGCCTCTGCCGCCTGCTGCAGCGCGCCGGCATCTCGGCCTTGCGGCTGAGCCTGCCCTATCACGACCGCCGCCGTCCCGCCCATTTGCAGCGCGCCGAGTACACGGTGGATGCCAACGTCGGCCGCACCATTCATGCCGCCCGCCAGGCCGTCCTCGACACGCGCGCCGCGCTCGACTGGCTCGCCGCCGAAGGCTACGCGCGGCTCGGCATTCTGGGCACCAGTCTCGGTTCCTGTTATGCCTTTCTCGCCACCGCGCACGAGCCGCGGCTGCGGGTGAATGTCTTCAATCATGTTTCGGCCTATTTTGGCGACGTGGTATGGACCGGCATGACCACCCGGCATGTGCGCGCCGGCCTCGCCGCCGCTCTCGATCAGGCGGACGCGCGCGAAGCCTGGCGGGTGATCAGCCCCGCCAGCTATTACCCGCGCATGCAAGGCGCGGCCAAACAGAACCTCTTGCTCTGTGCGCGCCACGATCTCTCCTTCTTGCCGGAGTTTTCCCGGGCGGTGCTCGCCGAGTTCCGCCAACGGCAGATTGCGCACGACGTGCGCTGGCTGCCCTGCGGCCATTACACGCTGGGCCAGCTCCCTTTCAATTTTCTGGACGCCTGGAGCATCGTGCGCTTCCTGCGGCGTCATCTCGCCTCGGAGCCCGCATGCTAGCCCCGCCTCGCCCCGCCGCCGCCCGCCGTCCCCGCCGGCTGCCGGCCGCCGTCGCCGCCATCCTCGATACCCCGATTCGCGAGCTGCGCCTGGCCATCGCCGGCTCGCCGCTGGAGCGCCCGATCGCGCGCCTCTACCGCGAGCTGCGCCGCGGCGGGCTCGAGCGCTTCCAGCCGCGCTGCTATCTCACCGACGAATGGGGCTGCCCCTCGGGCGAGCCGATCGTCGGCGTCCCCTTCTATCTCGCCGACCGCCGCCTCTCCTGGCTCGAGCGCGAGCTGAACGATCTCGAGAACCAGCGCGAGGTCATGATGTATTTGCGCCACGAAGCCGGCCACGCCTTCAACTACGCCTACCGCCTGCATCGCACGCCGGAGTGGCGCGCGCTCTTCGGCCCCTTCCGCCGCCCCTATCGCGATCATTACCGTCCGGTGGCCTTTTCTCGCGAGTACGTCCGCCATATCGCCGGCTGGTACGCGCAAAAGCACCCCGACGAGGATTTCGCCGAAACCTTCGCCGTCTGGCTGACGCCGTCCTCGCGCTGGCGCGAGAAATATCGCACCTGGGGCGCGCTGCGCAAACTCGAATACATGGATCGCATCGCTCGCCAAGTCGGCGCCGTCGAGCCGTTGCGCCGGCGCGGCCGCAGCGACATCACCGCCGACGAAATGGAGATGACCGTCGCCGAATATTTCGTGCGCTCCGCCGACGATGCGCCGCCGCCCGCCGCGGAGCCGCCCGGCGGCGCCGATGCCGCGGCGGCGCGCGCCGCGGCGAGCGCCCGCTTGCGCGAGTTGCTCTCGGCGCGCGTCGCGCCCTCCCCGCCCCTGCCCACCGGCGCCCTCGCCCTCGATGCCGATCTCGCCGACATCTTCAACGTTTCGCCCCGCCGCCGCGGCGCCCGGCCCGCCGCCGCGCTCCTGGGAGCGCATCGTAAGGCGTTAACCGATAAGGTGACCTACTGGACCGGCGTACAGCGACCGGCGGTGAAAAAACTGCTGCAATCGATGGAACAGCGCTTGGCCGAGCTGGGACTGGCGGCGGATGCCGGCCGCGAAGCCGAGCACCTCGCCGAACTGGCCGCTTATGCCACCGCCCTCGCCCTCGCGCAGCTCGCGCGCGGCGCGCCGCCGCGCGATGGCCGGGGCGCCGGCGCGGTACGCTGAAGAGTGGGGATGGACAACCGGCTGAAAATCGCGGTCTTGTACGACACCTGGGAGGAAGACGAGGCCGCGCCCGCGCCCGAGCGCCCGCCCACCCGGAAGCGCCGCCGCAAGCGCGAAAAGCCCGATCGCGAGGAGATCTTCGACGCCCTCGCCAAGCTCGGGCACGAGCCCTCCTATTACGTGCTCGACGGACGCGAGGCGACCCTGCTCGGCTTGGCCAAGACCGATGCCGATCTCATCTTCAATCTCACCGAGTCGTTCGCCGGCGACGACACCAAGGATATGCACGTCGCCGCCTTTCTCGACCTGCTCGGCCGTCCCTACACCGGCGCCGGCCCGCATGCCCTCTACCTCGCCCAAGACAAGGCGCTGGCGAAAAAGATGTTCGCCTTCCACGGCATCCGCACGCCGTTTTTCGCCACCTCCTACCTCGGCAAGCTCGAGCACGCCCATGACATCTCCTTCCCGCTCATCGTCAAGCCCACCAACGAGGACGGCTCCATCGGCATCGATGCCGGCTCGGTCGTCGAGAGCGTGAAGGAGCTGATGGAGCGCATCCATTACATTCACGAGAAATTCGACTCGCCGGCGCTGATCGAGGAATACATCCCGGGACGCGAAATCTACGCCTCGATCATCGGCAATGGCTCGCCGGAAGTGCTGCCGCTGATCGAACTCGATCTCTCCAAGCTCCCCGAAGGCACGCCCAAGATCGCCAGTTCCGAGGTGAAGTGGGAGAAAGACACCGAGGCCTACAAGGTGACCAAATCGGCGCCGGTCGAGGACTTGCCCGAAGAGGTGGCGCGCAACCTTGCGGAAACGGCGCTGGCCGCCTATCGCACGCTCAAGTTGCGCGACTATGGCCGCATCGACATGCGTCTCAACAAGAAAAACGAAGTGTACGTCATCGAGGCCAATCCCAACCCCTGGCTGTCGAGCGGCGCCGAGTTCGCGATGGCGGCCAGAAAGGCCGGCCGCTCCTACACGCAGTTGATCGGCGAGATCGTGGAACTCGCCTACGCGCGCCGCTGACGCCCACCCTCCCGCTGCCTTCCGGTTTTCCCTGGCCCTTTCCCGGTCCACCGAACAGTTACCGCGCTCCCGCGCCTCTGGGCAAACTGGCGGCAACGTCAACCCTCCCGGTGGGGAAGGAGACAAATGGCCACTCATCGCGCCACGCTGCCGGTTCGGCGCTCGGTTTCCGCCGGCGCCGGTCCCAAGAAGAAGCCGCCCGCTTCCGCGCCTGCTCGCCGCGTTCCCGCGGTCGAAACCATCGCCTGCGCCGCCAGCCGGTCGCAGCAGGGACACAGCACCAACCTCGACGCCTTTCACGTCGAGCGCGGCGAACGTCCCTGGGTTGCCGTCGCCGATGGCGAAGGCGAGGCGCCGGGTCCGGCCAAGCGCGCCTTGCAATTGCTGGCCGAACGCATCGCCGCGGCTGGCGCCGAGGCGGCGCCCGATTGGCCGCGCTGGCGCGAAGAGATCGCGGCCGCCGTGCCCGGCGGCGCCGGCTGCCCCTGGGCGGCCGCGCTGCTCGACTCGACCGGCACAGTGATCGGCGCCGCCGGGCCGGGAATCCGCGCCGCGGTGCTGATGCCCGGCGAAACCGCCTGCCGCTGGCTCGCCGATGGCGGCAAGTTCCAAACCTTCGCGCAGCCGCTGCTGCCCGGTGAGGTGTGCCTGCTGTTCACCGACGGCGCTTGGCGCCCTCTAGAGGCCGCCTGGGAGCAGGTGTTGGCGGCGATCGCCAACGTTTGGAGTTGGCCGGCGGCGTTGCTCGACCTCGCCGGCCGCGCCGGCCGTCCCGACGACATGACCGTCGCCCTCCTCCGCCGCGGCTAAACCCGCGCCGCCCGCCCACGATTCCGCCCGGGTTCGCCGCACCGGCCGCGCCGTTCGATGCGCGGCGCCTCCAGCGGCGAGCGAGCGCATATAATCGCCGCATGAGTCGCCGCCTCTTGCGCTATTTCGCCCTCGCTCTCTCGTCGGTCACTCTCGGCGCGATGCTTTGTGCGCAGCAAGTCCTTGCGCTGCGCTCCGCCGGCTACGTGGACATCAACTCCGGCCGCCTGGTCCCGCACGCGGTGATTCTCGTGCAGGGCGATACGATCACCGCCGTCGGCTCCAATCTGCCGGTCCCCGCCGGCGCCGAGGTCGTGGATCTCGGCGATCTCACGCTGCTGCCCGGACTCATCGACTGCCACGTCCATCTCTTCCTCCATCCCGGCGATGAGACGTTGCAGACCGTGCGCGAGTCCGTGCCCGAGCGCACCATCATCGCCACCTTGCAGGCGCGCGCCGATCTCATGGCTGGCTTCACCACCGAGCGCGACATGGGCACCGAAGGCGCCGGCTCGGCCGATACCGCGGTCAAGCAGGAGATCGATCGCGGCGATATCCCCGGTCCGCGCCTGTTCATTTCCGGCAATGCCATCTCGATCACCGGCGGCCACGAAGACGCCCTCGGCTTCAATCCGGCCATTCTCATCCCCGGCAACGCCACCTACGCCGACACCACCGACCAACTGATTCATGTCATTCGCGAACAGATCAAGCAGGGCGCCACGTTCATCAAGATCTATGAGACCGGGCGCGACCGCCTGGTGAACGGCGTTTTTTCCACGCCCTACCAATACACCGAGGCGCAGCTCGCCGCCGCCGTGGCCGAGGCCCGGCGCCTCGGCACCTGGGTCGGCGTGCATGACATGGGCGAGCCAGGCACGCTCTACGCCGCCGAAGCCGGGGTGGAGTCGATCGATCACGCCGCGCAGCTCAGCGACGAGACCATGCGGCTGATGCGGGCCAAGCGCATCTTCGCCGTGCCCACCTTCACGATCTTCGAATATTTCGCCGACCATGCGCCCACGCCGGCGGCGAAGGCCGCCGAACAGGCCCTGCTCGACTACCATGCGCGCCAGTTCCGGCTGCAGTTGGCGGCGGGCGTGCCCTTCGCCATGGGCAGCGACGTGGGGCCGTTTCCGCACGGCACGCAGGCGCGCGAATTCGAGCTGATGGTGAAGTACGGCATGTCGCCGCTCGAGGCCTTGCGCGCGGGCACGATCCACGGCGCCGAATTGGTGCGCCTCGCCGACCACGTCGGCTCGCTCACGCCCGGCAAGTGGGCGGATATCGTCGCCGTCGCCGGCAATCCCCTCGATGACATCTCCGCGCTCACGCGCGTGCGCTTCGTCATGAAGGCGGGCAAGATTTATCGCCGCCCCTGATCCGGCTACGCGGCGGCCCGGGCTGTCGTCCCCGGCTCGAAATTTGCGGCACCGGGGAGCCAGGGGCAGGCGTCCCGGCTTCGCTCGCGGGGCAGGCCTTCCTGCCTGCCAACTTCGCGCCGGGCTGCCGTTCCGGCCCGATGTTCTTTCCGCGCGCGTCCGCGGCGTGGCCGCCGCGCCGTCTCGGCAGCGCCCGTGCGCCGGCCGGAGTATAGTGGAACGTTAACGCCTGACGGTTGCGCATCATGTCCTGCCCCTTCTTCATGCCCACCGACGAGTTCAAGGAATGGGCCTGGCACGCCCGGCCGCGGCTGCCGCTCGGCGAGCCCTGGCGCGGCTATTGCACCGCACCCGGCCATGAGCGCGAGCGCCCCAGCGACGACGAGATCAAGCAATGGTGCAGTTTCGGCTACGCGCGCCATTGTCCGCGCCTGCCGGCGCAGCGCCATGCCGATAAGGTGGCGTTCAGCCTGGCGCGCGACAAAGAAGGCATCGTGCTGATCTATTACGTGCTGGAGATCGATCACACGCCCGGCGAGCACGGCACCCTGCAGTACGACAGCCAGCAGGGCCGCTGGCTCAAGCCCCACCAGGATGCGCGCGTGCAGCGGCAAGCCGAGTGCTACCTCGATTCCTACCTGCGGCGCAAGGAAGTGCCGGTGCGTCCCGGTCACCCCTCTTCCTGAGCATGTCCGCATCCGCGTTCGAGCCCCAAGGCAAGCCGGTGCGCGCCTCGCAGTCGGAAATGACTGAGGTGGTGCTGCCCAACGACGCCAATCCGCTCGGCAACTTGCTCGGCGGCAAGGTCATGCACTGGATGGATATGTGCGGCGCCATCGCCGCCCACCGCCATTGCGGCAGCTACGTGGTCACCGCCTCGTTCGATTACGTGGAGTTCCTCAACCCGGTGCGCGTCGGCGAGCTGATCATCCTCAAGGCCAGCGTCAATCGCGTCTTCCGCACCTCGCTCGAAGTCGGCGTCAAGGTGTTCTCCGAGAACGTGCTCACCGGAACCCGCCTGCACACCAGCTCCGCCTACATCACCTTCGTCGCGCTCGATGAGTACGGCCGCCGCAAGGAGATCAGCCCGGTGACGCCGGAAACCGACGAGGAGCGGCGCCGCTACGAACAAGCCGGCGTGCGCCGCCAGCACCGCCTCTTCTTGCGCCAGCGCCACGGCAAATTGGCCTGAGCCGCCGATCTCGCCGCCCCCGTTGCCGTTCCCCCGGCCGTCCTGAATTGAATGCCCGTCCCGAACCGCGGCCTGGATCCCCGTCCCAACCGCCGGCGCCGCCGCTCCCTGCGGCGTCTCGCGCCGGGCCGCTCGCGCCGCGCTGTCATGCCGCCCTGGGCTGCCTGCTCTCGCCCTCCGGCCGATTCACTCCGCCGCGGCGGTGCGCGCCGGCTCGCCCTGGCTGGCGAAGGCGCGAATCTTGTCGGCGATGCCGTCGGCGTCGAGCCCGTACTTGGCGTGCAGCAGTTGCGGGCTGCCGTGCGGCACGATGCGGTCGGGCACGCCGATGCGCAAGATGCTCACCGGGATGCGGCGGTCTTGCACCAGCGCGCACACCAGCGCGCCGAAGCCGCCGGCCAGCGTGCCCTCCTCGGCGGTGACCAGGAACGGCTTCTCCGCCGCCAGCACGCTGATCAGTTCTTCGTCGAGCGGCTTGGCGAAGCGGGCATTGATCACCGTCAGCGACAGGCCCTCCGCCGCCAGCCGCTCGGACGCCTCCAGGCAGGGATAGACCATGCTGCCCAGCGCCAGGATCGCGCCGTCGCGGCCTTCCCGCAGGATCTCCGCCCGGCCTATGTCCAGCGCGCGCAATTCGCCGTCGAGCGCCACCCCCAAGCCGTTGCCGCGCGGATAGCGCACCGCCGCCGGCGCGCCGTGCTCAAGCGCGGTGTAGAGCATGTGGCGCAGCTCGTTCTCGTCCTTCGGCGCCATCACCGTCATATTCGGCGCCGCGCTTAGGTACGCGAGATCGTAGAGGCCGTGGTGCGTGGGGCCGTCGGCGCCGACGATGCCGCCGCGGTCGAGGGCGAAAGTGACCGGCAGATTCATCAGGCACACGTCGTGGAGGATCTGATCGTAGGCGCGCTGCAAGAAGGTCGAGTAGATCGCCGCCACCGGGCGCAGCCCCTGGCATGCCAGCCCGGCGGCGAAGGTGACCGCGTGCTGCTCGGCGATGCCGACATCGTAGAAACGCCCCGGGAACCGCCGCGCGAATTCGTCCAGGCCGGTGCCTTCCGGCATCGCCGCGGTGATCGCCACGATGCGGCGGTCGCGCTCCGCCAGGCTGCACAGCGTCTTGCCGAAGACCGCGGTGTAGCTGGGCGCCGCCGCCGGCGTCTTGTGAAAGGCGCCGGTGGAGATGTCGAACGAAGTCACGCCGTGATATTTGACCGGCAAGCGCTCCGCGTGCGGGTAGCCTTTGCCCTTTTGCGTGACCACGTGCAGCAGCACCGGCCCTTCGTGGTCCTTGACGCGCTGGAGCGTGTCGATCAGCGTCTCCAGGTTGTGGCCGTTGATCGGCCCGACGTATTCATAGCCCAGCTCCTCGAACACCAGGCCGGGAATGATCAGCGTCTTGGCGGCGTCCACCAGGTCGCGCGTCAGCCGCAGCAGGCGCTTGCCCACGCGCGGCACCGATGACACCAGTTGCTCGATCTCCTCCTTGACCCGCAGGTACGCCTGGCCGTGCACGATGCGGTTCAAGTAGCCGGCGATCGCGCCCACGTTGGGCGCGATGGACATCTCGTTGTCGTTGAGGATCACCAGCAGCTTGCGCTTGAGGTGCCCGGCCTGGTTGAGGCCCTCGAGCGCCAGCCCGCCGGTCAGGCCCGCGTCGCCGATCACCGCCACCACGTAGTTGTCCTCGCGCGCCAAATCCCGCGCCACGCACATGCCCAGCGCCGCCGAGATCGAGGTGCAGGCGTGGGCGACGTTGAACGCGTCGTAGGGGCTCTCGTCGCGCACCGGAAAGCCGGAGATGCCTCCGTACTGCCGCAGGGTGGGGAAGCGGTCGCGGCGGCCGGTGAGAATCTTGTGGCCGTAGGCTTGGTGGCCGACGTCCCAGACGATCTTGTCGCGCGGCGCGTTGAAGACGTAATGCAGCGCCAGCGTCAGCTCCACCGCCCCCAGGCTCGAGCCCAGGTGGCCGCCGACCTTGGCCACCGTCGCGATCATGTACTCGCGCAGTTCGCTCGCCACCGCCGGCAGCTCGTTGCGCGACAACTGCTTGAGATCGGCCGGCGAGTTGATGCGCCCGAGATAGCGCCAGTCCATGGCCGATTATAGAATGCACCTCGGCCCGCGGTCATGCGCCGGCCCCGTCCCGTGCAGCTCCGCCGCCGCCGCCCTCCGCGAACGGCCCTCTGCCGCCGCTCCTCCGCCCCTCGCCCTTGACCTCCGCTTCCTGTCCCTCGGGCCGTTGCGTCCGGCTTCTCGCGCCGGCAAACGATGCGCTGGGCTCAAGGTACAATGCTCTCTCCATGCGCCTCCGCAAGCTCCGAGCCGCGGCATCCTGGGGACGGCCTGAGCGCAGCGGGTTTCCGTTGCCGGCCGCCGCCCCCTCTTGGCCGCGTCCGGCCGCCGCGGTCGGAAAGTGGCGGGCCGCCGCGCCGTGGCTGCTGGCCTCCCTCGCTCTGCTCGGCGGTGCCTGCGGATGGCTGCACCCGGCGGGCCCGGCCGGGGTCGCGGCGCGGGTCAACGGCTACAACATCACCAACGCCGAGCTCGCCCGGGCCCTGGCGCAGCAAACCCAGGGCGCCGAAGCCGCCATTCCCGAAGACCAGCTCGACCGCCTGCGCTTGGGCTTGCTGTCGCAGCTCATTGATCGCGAAGTGCTGCTGCAATATGCCGCGCATCTGGGCATCGTGCCCAAGCCGGAGGACGTCGCGCGCCAGATGGCCATCGAGAAGATCAAGCAGCCCGGCCTCGACGAATCGGCGCTCCGCCGCCGCGCCACCGAGCAGCTGATCCTCGACGATCTATTTACCCGCGAGATTCGCGACAAGATACAAGTCACCGACGCCGAGATTGACGCCTATTACAACGCCAACAAATCCCTGTTCAATGTCACCGAGCCGCGCTATCATCTGCGCGAAATTTTGGTCACCTCCAAGCCGGCGCCGGTGGTCAACCTCGCCGGCGACAAAGCCGGCAACGCCCGCCAGGCCCGCGACAAGATCCAGATGCTCGAGCAGCAGCTCAAGCAAGGCGTGGATTTCGGCACCCTGGCGCAGGAGTACTCCGAGGACCCCGACACCGCCTCGAGCGGCGGCGACATGGGCCTGATCAGCGAATCGGCCCTGGACACGCAAGTGCCGGTCCCGCTCCGGCAGGCGATCATGCTGCTGTCGCCCGGCCAGGTCTCGCCGCCGGTGGTGACCCCGCAAGGCACCTATCTGCTGCAGCTCGTGGACAAGCAATCGCCGGGCCAGCATCCCGTCTCCGATCCCAAGGTGCGCTCGGCGATTCGCGATGCGCTCATCAACGAGCGGGAGATGGTCCTGCGCGCGGCGCTGGTGGCCACCCTGCGCGATCGCGCCGATATCCGCAATTACTTGGCCGAGCGCCTGCTGGCGCAAAACGCCGTCGCCGGCCGCCGCTAAGCCGCGGCGGCCTCCGGCCCGCTCTCCGCCGGCCGCCGGGCACGGGGCGGCTGGCGGCGCGGCTCGTTGCCCTCAGGCTGCCGGTTGCGGCGCGAGCGCCGCGGCGATCTCCTCCAATTCGCCCGCGTCGAGGCGGAACTCGGCGGCGCCGATGATGCCCTGCACCTGCCGCGCATTGCGGACACCGACGATCGCGCCGGTCACCGCCGGATGCGCGAGCGTCCAAGCGATCGCCACCTCGCCCGGCGTGCGGCCGTGGCGCCGGCCGATGGCGCGCAGCCGGTCCACCAGCGCCAGATTGCGCGACAGCAGCGGCTCTTGAAAGTTGGGATTCCGCCGCCGCCAGTCGTCGGCCGCCAGGTGCGCCGCGCGTTCGCGCGTCATCGCGCCCGTCAGCAGTCCTGAGTACATCGGCGAATAGACGATGACCCCGATCCCGTGCTGCTGGCAATAAGGCAGCACCGCCTGTTCCACGTTGCGCGCCAGCAGCGAATAGGGCGGCTGCAGCGAGGTGATGGGGGCGATGCGGCGGGCGCGTTCCATCTGTTCGGCGGAAAAATTCGAGACGCCGATCCAGCGCGCCTTGCCCGCCGCCTGCAGTTGCGCCAGCGTGCTCCAACCCTCCTCGATGTCCGCGTCGGGCTCGGGCCAGTGGATCTGATAGAGATCGATGGTTTCGACGCGCAGGCGGCGCAAGCTGGCCTCGCATTCGCGGCGAATGGATTCGGCTTTCAGCGACGCGCCGAGGCGGCGCTGCTCGTCCCAAACCCGCCCGCATTTGGTGAAGATGTAGGGCTTCGTCGCGCGCCCCGCCACCGCGCGCGCCACTACCTCTTCCGCGTGGCCCAGGCCGTAGGCGGGCGCGGTGTCGATCCAGTTCACCCCGGCATCGAGCGCCGCATGGATGGCGGCGATGGATTCATCGTCGTCCTGTGGTCCCCAGCTCCATTGCCAGCCGCCCCCGCCCATCGCCCATGCGCCTACGCCGACCGGCGTGATCTCCAGATCGCTGGGGCCCAGCTTGCGCCTTTCCATTCCCATTCCTCTTTCCGCTCGCGATCCCGCCGCGTGCCGGCTTTGGCGCCGGAGCGCGCGCCCTCCGGCGCTCCGCCCTACTCGATCTCGGCCAGCAGATCGCCCGGCGAGACGGCGGCGCCGGGGGCCACGCCCAATTTCAGCACCCGCCCGCTCTTGGATGCGCGCACCTCATTCTGCATCTTCATCGCTTCCAACACGAGGATGCCCTGGCCTTGGCTCACCTCCGCGCCCGCGTCAACCAGGCAGCGGATGACGCGCCCGGCCATGGGCGCGAGCAAGCGCTGGCGGCCGGCCGGCCCGGCGGCGGGACCGCGGCGCTGCCGCCGCGGATCGATCACCTGCGCGCGCGCGGTCGCGCCCCGGCGCGTCAGCAGGATCTCCTCCGGGGCGGCAGCGTCGGTCTCGATCGTGTACGTCCGCGAGAGGCCGCCGAGCACCAGCGACAGCCGGTTCGGCCCCGCCCAGCGCAGATCCGCGGCCACCGGCGCGCCGTCGAGCAGGATCGACTCGCCCTCGATCTGCACCGTGAACTCGCGCTCGCCGATGCGGATGCGCTGGATCACCGCAGTCCCGCCTCGCGCGCCGCGCGCCGCCAGTGTTCCGCCGGCCCGCCCTCGCGCGCCGCCGGCGCCGGCGTTTGCGCCGCCGCCCACGCCGCCGCCGCGATCGCCAGCGGCGCTCCTTCCTCCGCGGCTGGCGCCGCCGGCTGCGCCGGCAGCCGCTCGAGATAATGCGTGTCCAGCCGCCCGGCCAGAAACTCCGGGTCGGCGAAAATGCGGCGGAAGAGCCCGAGGTTGCTGCGAACGCCGCTCAGTTCGTACTCCTCGAGCGCGCGCCGCATGCGCGCCGCCGCCTGCGCCCGGTTCTCGCCCCAGACGATCAGCTTCGAGAGCATGGGGTCATACTCCAGCGGCACCGTTCCCCCCGCCTCCACGCCGCAATCCTCCCGTACCCCCGGCCCCGCCGGATGCCGCAGATGGCGAATCGTGCCCGCGCTCGGAAAGAAGTTCTGCTCGGGATCCTCGGCGTAGATGCGGCACTCGATGGCATGGCCGCGCATGTGGATGTCTTCCTGCCGCAGCCCCAGCGGCTGGCCGGCGGCGATCGCGATCTGCCGGTGCACCAGATCGAGCCCGGTGACCAGCTCGGTCACCGGATGCTCCACCTGCAAGCGCGCGTTCACTTCGAGAAAGTAAAAATTGCGCTCCGCGTCCACCAGGAACTCGACCGTGCCGGCGTTGGTGTAGCCGGCGGCGCGGCAAACGGCCACCGCCGCCTCGCCCATCCGCTGCCGCATCTCCGCCGTCAGCGCCGGCGACGGGCTCTCTTCGATCACCTTCTGGTGCCGCCGCTGCACCGAACACTCCCGCTCGCCCAGATGGATCAACTGCCCGTGATGATCGCCGAGCACTTGAATTTCCACGTGCCGCGGCGCCGTCAGCGCCTTTTCCAAATAGACCGTGCCGTCGCCGAAGGCGCTCTGCGCCTCCGCCGTCGCCAGCGCGTAGGCGCTCTCCATCTCCGCCGGGCCGCCCACCAGCCGCATCCCCTTGCCGCCGCCTCCCGCCGCCGCCTTCAGCATCACCGGATAGCCCAGCGCCGCCGCCTCGCGCTCCGCCTCCCGCGCCGAGGCCAGCGCCTGGCGCGAGCCCGGCAGCAGCGGCACGCCTTGTTCGCGCGCCAGCGCCCGCGCCGCCGTCTTGCTGCCCATGCGTTCCATCGCCGCCGCCGAGGGCCCGATGAAGGCGATGCCCGCCTGGCGGCAGGCCTCCGGCAGCGCCGGATTCTCCGACAGGAAGCCGTAGCCGGGGTGCAAGGCGTCGGCGCCCGCGCGCCGCGCCGCGGTCATGATCTTTTCCAGCGCGAGATAGCTCTCCGCCGCCGCCCTTCCCCCCAGCGGCTGCGCCTCGTCGCAATACAGCACGTGCGGCGCGGCGCGGTCCACCTCGGAATAGACCGCCACGCTCGCGATCCCCAGCTCGCGGCACGCGCGCGCGATGCGCAGCGCGATCTCGCCGCGGTTGGCGATCAGGATCTTGCGGAACATTAGCGCGCGGGAGCCGCCGTCTCGCCGTCCTCGGCCGCGGGGACGGCGCGCCACGCTTGCGCCGTCGGCGGAGGTGGCGGCGCCGCCTCGCCCAGCCAGCCCATCTCGGCGCAGAGCGCCAGCGTCTCCTCTACCGTCAAATCCATCCAGGGGGTCGAGCGCTGCATGTGCACCGTCACCGGATTGGGATTGAGCGGATCCGCCCAATCGCCCCGATCCTCAGGCTCCAGATCTACGCCCAGCCCGCTCTCGATCGCATGCTTCAAATACAGGCCGGCGAGATCCACCGCCATGCGGTCGGTGATCGTCTGCCCCGTCCGCAGCTTGAACTCCACCCACGCCGGATGCGGCAATCCCACCCACACCCCGGTCCCGTTGACGAGAAACTTGACGTCCACGGTGTCGCTGTGCCGCGTGGCGATGCCGGTCATCAAGTATTGGAACAGGCCGTGATATTCCTGGCCGGTGATCGGATCGGTGGCGTGAAAGTCCTCGTACATAGGCTCCTGCCATTCTAGTATGCCTGGCGGCCGCCCGGCGCCGCGCCCGCGCTTACACCGCGCCCAGCATCATCGCCGCCACGATGACGCTCAGCACCGTCGCCGCCGCCAGCCAGATCCGCTGCCCGCGCGAGATTTGGATCTTGCGCGCCGAGCGCCGCCGCTCCAGAAAAAAGATCAGCACCAGCAGCGGCGCCGCCAGCACGCCCCAGTACACCTGCGACCAATACGCCATCTCGATGGTGTTCCAAGGCAGGTAGCTGAGGGCGGCGGCGGCGATCAGCACGCACGACAGCACGATATAAAACCGCCGCGCTTGCCAGGGACGAAACTCCAGCCCGCGCCGCCACGACATCGTTTCCGCCAGCGCATAGCTCGCCGCCGCGCTCAGCACCGGAATCGCGATCAGCCCCGCTCCCAGCACCCCCAAGGTGTAAAGCAGCGCCGCCGCCTCCCCCGCCAGCGGCCGCAGCACCGCCGCTGCCTGCGTCACCGTCTGCACTTGCCGCAGGCCGTGCACGTACAGCGTGGCGGCGGTGGTCAAAATGATGAAATACCCGATCGAGTTCGAAAGGATCATGCCCAGCGTGATGTCCAGCTCGGTTTGCCCGCGCACCCGCACTTCGGTGAATCGTTCGGTCTCGGCGCTGGATTGCCAGTAGAACATGTAGGGCGAAAACCGCGTCCCCACCAGCGCCGCCGCATTGGCCAAATAGACCTCGGTCGTTCCTCCCGGCGGCGTCCAATGCGGCCATAGCGTGTTCGCCAGCACGTGCGCCCACGGCGGATGCACCGCCAGTGCCGCGACGATATAGGCCGCGAACACGACATTGAGCAGCAGCAGGATGTTGATCGCGCGCCGGAAGCTGTGGAAGACCAAAAGGTTCCAGCACACATAGGCGAGCAGTACCGGAAAGTAAAAGCCCGGCAAGCCGGTGAGCAGCGCCAGCGCGTCGCTGAGGATGCGCACGTCGGCGGCCAGGGCCAAAAAGCTCCCGGCGAGAAAGGCCAGCGTCGCCGCCAGCCCCGCCGCCCAGCCGAATCGCAAGCGCAGCAGGCTCGCCAGCCCATGCTGGCTGTCGGCGCCGATCACGCCGCACACCGTCTGCACCGCGGTCTCCATCGGCGCCGTGATCACCATCAGCCAAAGGTGGGCGAAGCCGCTGCTCGCGCCGATGACCGTGAACGTGGCGATCCCCGCCGGATCGTTGTCGGCCCCGCCGCCCACCAGCCCGGGGCCTAGCGCCCCGGCGATCTTTTTCCAGCGCGACCGCCGCGACCATGGCAACGGTGGTTTCATTCTGGGAGCGCATATATTCCGATGCGGCCACTCCGCTTCGGAGCAGCCGCGCCCCCTTCCGGCCGAAAGGACCGTCGTCACGCCCCTCCGCAAATCCCCGTCGTAACGGACCGCGGCAAAGCATTGGCATAAGGGCCCGCGGCCCGCCCGCCGCGCCGCCCTGCCGCCCGCCGCCGTCCCCAGCCAGGGAAGCTGGCGGGAAATCGCGCTGGGCAGTACGGCATTCACATCAACGACCAAGGGCGGATTCGCTCTGTTCGGCGCGACGGGCGACGGCTTCCTAGGGTTCGACGGGCACGCATACGACGTGGAAACCGCGGCATACCATTCGCGAAGGGGGCCAAGCCGGTGCCGGCGAAACTGCGTCCGTTCATCCCGGCGAGATTCTGCGCGAAGAGTTCATGCGGCCGCTCGGCCTCAGCCAAAACCGGCTCGCGCGGGCGCTGCACGGTGCCGGCCCCGCGTATCGGCGAGATCGTCAACTGCCGCCGCGCGATCACCCCCGGCCCGGCGCTGCGGCTGGCGCGCTACTTTGCGGCCACGCCCGAATTCTGGATTAATTTGCAGACGTAGGAGTCGGCAGGGTCGGTCCTCACCCAGCTTCGATCTCCACACGACGCGGGTCTCGCTGCTGGAGCACCTGCCCGGCGATCCAAGGCAAGATGGGGCATGCAGAATTCGAAGACCTTACGCGCCGCACGGTCGCCCCATGCAGGAAGCGTTCCGCAGAGGCGACCGCGAAGGTGGGGTGCGCGCCTTCATCGATTGCTTGTTCAACGACCCGAACGCGTGGGATAAGATGTCGCCGTCCTCGCGCGAGCAGACCATGCGCGGCGCGCATGAATGAAATGTAATAATGATGACCACCGGCACGCTGTTCCCGGTTATCGAGCCGGAAGCAGTCCGGAAGATAAAAGCGCCGGTACTAATCCTGGGAGGCGCCAGGTCGCGTCCATTTCTCGAACTGATCACGCAGGAACTAGGGCGACTGCTTCCGCACAGCCAAGCGATTGTATTCCCCAACGCCGGTCACCAGATGTGCTACCAGGAGCCAGAGGCATGGCGCCGCGAGGTCGAGAAATTCCTCGCAGAACATGGGATCCATTAAATGTCAGTCAGAGCCTCGGATGAGAGCCACGAGCGGACGTGCTGAGGTTCTCATTACCGGCTCACAAGACCATTCCAAAATTACGAAGCCGCACATTGAGATCGCCGAGTCTGTTTCGCTAGAGCCTTATCGGGAGCGAAGGCAACGGCTGAGCTTTGGTTGGGGGTTCATCTCGGCGCAACGGAACCCAGCTTATTAGCCATAGTAATGGAAGTCGCTCCAGAAGGACGGCCAGCTCTCCTTCAGGCCGCGGCAAACGAATATGTCGGAATGGTCTTCGGCCTCTTCGTTGCGAACGTCGTCAATGCGCGGCGTGTGGCCGGCGAGTTCGCAAGATTGGAAGCGGCGTTGCATTTCTCTCTGGGGGAGTCCGAGCACGATGAGAATCTGCGGCGGCGGGTCTCCGTAGCCGCGGTACCAGAATGAATTCACGCCGCTAATTGCGCGCGGCAAGCCGTATTCCGGGCCATAGAGGTTCACCGCGCCGGCCTCCCCGTAATTCGTTCCCAGGATGCCGAGACGGGCGCGATCTTGTAGCGGCAGCGAGTCGCGAATACGCGCCACTTCGCGCACCAGTTCCGGCCAGCCAATTTCCTCCGGCAGATCTCCATTGATGCTGCTCGCCCAGTGGAACCACGGCGAACCGATGGGTGCAATGGGAAGAAACAAGGCGCTTACCAGGACGATGTCGGCGGCCAGCGCAACCCACGCCGCAGTGCGCACGATGCCTTTCCACGCCGAGGAGAGCCTTTGGAGGCCCTGCTCGCACCAGACCGCTCCGGCTGCATAGAGCATGGGATATGCCGGTTGGAGATAGTAGCCGCGGCCCTTGGCGGCCACAAAAAGCAGCAACGGGACCACGTACATCCACCCCAGCAGGCGGAAGCGTTTGCCTTCGCGCGAGAATAAGCAAAACCAAAGTCCGGCGATCCACAGAGGCGCCGCGAGGAGAGTCATCTTGAACTGAAAGGGCAGGAAGCCCTTCGTCCGTCCCAAGCGAACATCGCGGGCGTGAATATGGCGGAGAAAATCCAATGACACGAACCCGTGACGCGCTTGCCAGGCAAGGTTCGGCAGGAAGAGCAGAATGGAAACCGCCACGCCCATCCATAGCCACTTGCTGCGGAGATATCCCCGGGCGTCAGTGAGCAGCGTACCTGCGGCTACGCCCAAGGCAAAAAAGCCCATGGTGTACTTGGCTTCCATGCCGCAGCCGATGGCGGCCCCGATAGCGAGCCACCAGCGGGGATCGGCGGATGTAAGCAGGCGCACAACAAAATACGCTGTAAGTACCCAGCATAGATAGTCGAACGCTACGTATTGCATCAGCATTCCCGCGCCGATTGCGGCCGGCATAACGGCAAAGGCTGTCAGCAATTGGGCGCCGCGACGGCCACCGAGTCGCCGCGCCATGAGCCCTGAAATCAGAAGCGCAGCCGCCAATGCCAGCGAGGCGAAGCAGCGAAATCCTCGCAGTGAATTGCCGAAGAGAGTGAGCGAGAGCCGCCCGAATAACGGCGTCAACGAGGGATACGCCACGTACCCCCAGGCGAGGTGGCGGGCGTCATCCAGCGTCTGCAGTTCGTCACGCTGAAAGCCGTAGCGGTTTCCGAATACCCAGTGCGCCAGGACAGTGGCGGCAGCGAAGGCAAGAATGATGGCGGTGGTGGTGCGATCTCGGGTGCTCGAATCGATTCGTGCCGGCGTCTGTTCCAAGGACACGCTTCGCTTGGCTCTCCTGAAGCTTACCAGCATAACGGGATTTCAACGCGGCGGGATCTCCGGAATCATCCGATGCCTCAGGCCGCAACAGAATCGGGACTTTACTCTAAACTGTCCTTCGCCTAGGCATCGGGCCTCCGAGTTTCAGCAATCATGCCCGCGACGGCGAGCGAATCTTGTCAATGGCATGTCGCGGTGCTCCATATAGTCTTGCCGAAGCCGTCCGTTAACTCCAGGACCGGCCCTGCCACCCCCATGCGGAACTCCAGCGAACCCGTGATTTTCTGGTTGTGAAAATCGTGGAATGCGAGCCGGACTTCTCCCTCTTTGACGTACTCAAGGAGCAGACTCGGCTGTTTCACGCCTCCCGAGGGTCCAACCAATTCAACATTCGGAGCGCCGGAGTCGTACAGATCAAACGCGGCGCGAGGTTTGCCGGCAGCGTCGTAAAGATACAGATCCGGCGTGCCGTTCGGTTCGAGGAACAGATCCGCCCGCTTCCTTCGCTCCTTGTCAAAGAGGACGAGGCCGGGGGAGTTGGAAGACAGAACGGCAACTGGATGATTTGTCTCATCCACGATTGTGAGTGACTGGGTTTCGAGGCGGTCCGCTCGACGGGCAGACTTTGCAAGATGAGCCGCCACAAGTGATGCGCACCCGCTCGCGATCGCTGTTACAACTGCTGCCTGCGCTAAATCTGATCGGCGCATTCAGTTCTCTCCTTAACTGCGAACCCCCAACCCTGAACCGCGCGCCGCGGACATCGGATGGTCCCGTCAACGTCAGCAGGCGGCTTTGATGAGATGCGCCGGCGTACCCGGGCTCAGTCCGCAATCCGCTCGCGTAGAATGGCATTGGGCATCGGAAATACTTCGCTCCGGAATCCCAATCTGCGCTTGATTAACGGATCGGACTCTGCGATTGCCAGAATAGGTTCCGCCGTCTCGGCCTCGACGATTGCCACGCCCCACGCCCCCGCCGGATCTGCCACTGGCCCGAACACAACCGCCGTTCCCTTCTTCGCCAGGTCAGTCCAATACGCGACGTGCTCCTTCATCGCCGCAGATTCGTCAGCACTCATGTCCGCCGGAAATGTGCGCCTGGGCGGGATTAGCCGATAAAGATAGTATTGCATTCAGTAGCAGTCCTTTCTTATGTACCAAGGAGATATCGTAGATTGCGGTTCCAATGCTCATCACGAACTGGTTCGCGAAACCGTCACTTGCGGGCGACAGCCCCCAGCACCGACTCCTGTATTTCAGGCGCACGGATTCACGTATGCCGTTGGCCCGTACACGACCGGTAGGGAAGCGTCGAGCAGTCGAGGATAGACCGAGAGCTGTCGGTGGTACATGCGATTCAGCATAGTCGTTCGCAGTGCTGCCACGTAGGCAACCTCCGGCGTGGCAACCAACGCGATTAGAGCTTGGCGGAAGACGCTAAGAGACGGTTCCATGGCAAAGCCCCTGATTGTGGCACAGCCCTCATTCATACCGAAGCGCCTCGACCGGGCTGAGCGATGCGGCCTTGCGCGAAGGCAGCAAGGAGAAAACATAATTCAATCCCGCGGCCGCGGAAAACGCCAGCAAAGCTGCGTCGCGCTCGTATACGAACGGCAGCCCCACGGACCGGCAGATCAGTCGAGAGATCGGCCAGGCAGCCGCGACGCCGAGCAATCCGCCTGACACCGCCAGAGTCCCCGTCTCGCATTGAATCTGGAGAAAGATATCGCTCGCAGTTGCGCCCAAGGCCCTGCGGGTACCGATTTCGTGGGTGCGCTCCTTCACCGCAATCCAGGTGATGGCAACAATGCCTAGGCCGGAGACCAGCAAAGCGCTTGCAGCAATCCATTGCAGGAAAAAGCGTAGCCGGTCGGCGGCTGCAATCTGGGTATCCAGTAGAGTCTTCTGATTTTGAATCTCAAAGTCGTCGGGCTGATTGCGCTGAATGTGGTGCAATTGATGGAGGAGCGCGCGGATTCGGTCGGCAGCTTGATCCATGATTCCCAGGGAACTGATCTCGACCACGATACCGGAATAGTGGTCCAGGTTCATCAGGCGCCGCATCGCGGTGGTGAGCGGAACATAAACCTGATCGTCCTCGTTGCTGATATCGAGACCCTGGCCGCGTTCGGAGAGAACGCCAATCACGGTGAACGGCACTCGATTGATCATCATCCGTCGTCCCACCGGGTCGGACGCGCCGAATAAGTCCATGGCGACCGTGCGGCCCAGCAAGGCCACTCGTGCGACCGTGCGCTCCTGGTCAGCGTGGAACCGCTCGCCGGAGGCGACCCGCCAGTTTATGATTCCGAAATAGTCGGGATCGCAGCCAACAACTACCGCATTCTTGGACAGATCTCCGACCTTGATCCAAAAGCTTTGCGTAACCAGCGCCGACGACCTTGTCCTGGTTCGCACGTCCCGACGGATCGCTGCGTAATCACGCTCCACCAGAGTTGTAACCGGGGCGCCGGTGCGTGCACGACCCGCCACACTGCGGCTCTGCGCGGGCGTGACCATGAGGACGTTAGTTCCTAAACGTCGGATTTGATCAAGTACCTGCTTCGTACCGCTCGCCCCGTAGTTGACGGAGCATACGACACCGCTCACCCCTAAGGCGGCGCTTAGCATCAACAAAGCGGACCGAAGAGGATAGCGATACATCAGCAGGAGCGACCGGAAAACAATGTGCCAGTACCGCACCTGCCACCTACGATCGCAGCGCCTGGATCGGGTCCACGCGAGACGCTTTCCAGGCGGGATACGTGCCAAACACGATTCCGATCAACACCGAGAGCAGAATGGCCGCAGCGAAGGGTTGCCACACCAGCATTGGCGGCAGCTTCTGAATGCGACTCGCCACCTGCATCCCTCCAATCCCGATCCCGACTCCGATGATTCCGCCGGCGAGCGCAACGCAGGCAGCCTCGAACAAGAACTGGGCGATGATATCGGCGCGCCCGGCTCCGACGGAACGGCGAACGCCGATCTCCTTGGTTCGTTCCGATACGGCGATGGACATTAAACCCATGATGACCAGCCCGCCTAGGAGCAGCGCCATGATTGCCACACCGGTCAGAATCTTTCTCAGCGTGCTGCCCGCCTGCGTGACGCGGGACATGGTGGCGGCAGGATTGGTGATCGCGAAATCATCGAGCGCCGGCGGCTGGATGTGATGGCGCTGGCGCAGGAGCGCAGCGATTTTATCGGTAGCCTCGTTGCTCCTGCCCGGATCTTTCAGCTGCGCGATCAGCATGGTGACATAGTCTCGATTGAACAAACGGCGCGACGCAGTATGGACCGGGATCAGCACCACGTTATCGAGACTGCCGCCGGCTGGACCTGCCCCACGAGACTTCAATAACCCGATGACCCGGAAAGGAACATCGGCGATCCGCAGGGTCTTACCGAGCGGGTCTTCACCGGCAAACAACTCTTCGCGCACATCCGTGCCTATCACAGCGACCCGCGCCAGCGCCGCGTCCTGATCCTCGGTGAAAAAGCTGCCGTCGGCGACTTCGTCCGAGCGCAGCGCCAGCCAATTGGCGCTAACCCCAAACACCGCCGGAGACGCAGCTTTGTCGCGATACTTGAGGTCAATATCGAAAGCGCTCTGCATCTCCGCCACCGCCTTGATCTCGGGCACTTCGGCCGCGATGGCGCTGGCATCTTCGAAACGTAGCGTGGGCGGAACACTCACCAGGGTCGGCATACCGCGTGAACGTCCTCCTCCCGGACGAACCATGATGCTGTCGAAGGTGCCGAGCATGTTCTTGAAGCGCTGCATTGTTTCCTGCTTCGCGGCTTCACCCACGGAGGAAAGGACGGCGAGCGAGGCGATGCCGACAATGACCCCGAGCATCATGAGCGCAGTTCGCACGGCATAACGACGCATGCAGCGTGCCGCCTGAGAGAAAATCTTGAGGATCTTCATCCCCGACCTCCGATTGCAGGCCGTCCCGGAGTGGGAAGACCGGTCCGATCCAAGGCGATCTTTCCGTCACGGAGCAGCAGTTCCCTGGAGGCGTAGCGTGCCACCGCGTCATCGTGCGTGACCAGCAGGATGGTCCGGCCTTCCCGATTCAAATCCTGCAACAGAGTCATCACCTCTCGACCGGCGTTGGCGTCGAGGTTTCCCGTCGGCTCGTCGGCGAGAATGAAAGCCGGGTCATTGATGAGGGCGCGCGCGACCGCGACGCGCTGCTGCTCTCCGCCAGAGAGTTCTGTTGCGAAATGATGGGCGCGGTCCTTCAGTCCGACGTGCTGCAAAGCGGACAAAGCGCGCTGGCGATCCACCCGCCCGTTTCCATAGACCATGGGAATTTCCACGTTCTCCAAGGCTGTCGTGCGCGGCAACAGGTTGAAGGCCTGGAAGATGAATCCGATCCTGGCGTTGCGAATTCGTGACAAATGCTTGTCCGAGTAATGTGCTACGTCCTCCCCGTCCAAACGATAGTGGCCGGAAGTTGGACCGTCGAGGCAGCCAAGAATATTGAGTAGCGTGGATTTGCCGGATCCGGAAGCGCCGCGGACGGCTACGAATTCTCCTGCCGCGATGGAAAATGTCACTTTTCGCAAAACTTCCACCACGCCTTTGTCGCCGCGGGTATAGGTCTTGCAGATATTGTCAGCTTCAATCATGGAAGTTCACTCGCCCGGCGAACTAGACGCCGGCTTCAAAATGATTTCTTGATTGGCCGAAATCCCCTTCTTGATCTCGGTCAGGCTGCCGTTGTTGGTCCCGGTAACGACCGGCTTGCGCTCCGGTCCCTCGCGTGACGGAACGTACACAAATGCCTGCTCTCCGTCGTGCTGCACCGCCTCCGAGGGCACCAGCAACCCCTCGTGTTGAGCCGTTTCAATCGAGACGTTGGCGGTCATATCAGGCTTGAGCAGATCGGCATCCTTACCGATGTCGATAGTGACCTCGTAATTCACTACGCCCGAGACAATCGTCCCCTTGGGTGCGACGCTTTCCACAGTGCCGGTGAACTCGCGGGACGGATAGGCATCGACGGTGAAAGCCACTGGATTGCCGCGCCTTACGTTCGCGATATCGGTTTCATCCACCATGGCGACGAGCTGCAGCGCATGGTCGCCAATGATGGTGACAAATGTTGGCGCCGTAAACGAAGCGGCTACCGTCTCGCCTTCCTGGGTCGAAACGGAGGCGACAATCCCGCTGATCGGAGCGCGAATCTGTGCATAGCCCAGGTCCACTTTGACCAGGTCTCGGTCGCGCAGCGATTTTTCATATTTCGCCTTTGCTTCCTGGAATGCCAGTTGGAGATCCTGCTGTTGCTGCAGGGGAATCAGGCCCAGCGATCCCAACTTCGTCGCGCGTTCGGAATCGACCCTGGCCCGCTCCATGGTGACCCGGTCCAACTCCGCCTGGGCTTTTGCCTGTGCCAGGCGAGCTTCGATCGGTGTGTCATCAATCTCTGCAATCAAATCACCGGACTTTACGTGCGAGCCGACGGTCACGTTGAGCTTTTTCACAATGCCGGAAACCTGCGAGCCCACTCGGACTTCAGAGCCAACACGGAGCCGCACGGTGCCCGTCGCATCGACGGTAGTGGCTACCATGCGCCGCTCTGGACGGATCGTGCGCGTTGCCGCCGGTGGGGGGCGTCGTCGTTCCGCACGCACAACGTAGAATCCCGTTACGACGCCCCCGCCAGCGAGCAGCAGGAGAACCGCAATCGCTGTTCGTGCCATAGCCCCTTCTACTTCTTCTCGAAGACCATGACCATCGCGGGATTGGAGGCGCGAACAGACTCGACTGTCATCGTCCTGCCGTCTGGCGACAGCGATCGGGTTTCCGTGCGGACAACCTTGGGGCCTCCGGCCACCGCGCTCTCGCTCGTCCAGATCGTGACCAGCTTTGAGCCCTGCCATTTGCTGACCGTCTGCGCAGGACCTCCCATTGGGGTTTCATTCGTCGCCGGTGTTCCGGTGAGGTCGTAATGAGTCCTGCTCTCGTCATCCCTGCCCTGAAACGATGTGTGGTTGGTCACGTCCAGCGCAGTGCCTGACTGCTCGATCGTCTCTACGATCTTCATTTGCGCCATCATCCCCACGTTTTTGCTTTTCGCCGGGTTGAACACCCAGGTTCCGGCGAAGTTCCCGTGTACCGCCCCGAGTGCTGCAACCGCGGCGAAACATAGCAGGGCGACTAAGTGTTTGAGCTTCATATTCTCTCCTTTCTGTGACTGCTGATCTGCATCTACTCCCTTGGCCGAGTCTGCCCTTCCACGTACAGCGCCGAGCGCCAGGCATCTGCTTGGGATCAAGCTGGCAATGAGGGCATCCCGTCCAGCGAATTCCGTGCTTGATGACGTACGCATCCTTCCATGTCGAATTTCGTGACGGCCCGATGACGAATTGCGGGGAGCGCGGCGACAGCCTTTTCGCCAAGGGCGCCATCTTTCCTCTCGCGGCCCCGTGACAAAACGAGCACATCTGCTCGCAATGGCCGCCGGCGTTTTCCAGGTCAACGTCGCTGGTGATAAACCCGCGAGCCGTTTGGGGTGGACGTTGGGCGCGAAGCTTCATATCGAACAAACCCGACGCTAACCATCGTTCCGCTCGCGACGAGTCAGAGTCATTGGAGACATCTACGGCTCCGAACACCAGGACACCGACTGCAGCGGCGACCTCGAGCAGTGCAAATCCGATTGCTTTTCGTCGCATGATGACCGGCATGGTTCAGAGCGCCAGCTGTACGCGCTGCGCCTGGCTGACGCCGTTCAGCGGTCGTTCAGCATGGTCCCCACGTCAGTCAACGTAAGGCATGCACCTAGGTATAAGGTCAAGAAAAACTTTGGCTGGGGGTCATTTCCGGTGACCCGGACAGGTCGCGGCCCGGCTGGCGCGACGCTGCGGACCGCGATTCTGCGCAGCAACGGGGCAGGTAGTGGGGACTGATTCTTCCAGATGGCGGACCACGAATTGCAACTGGCGCTTCATCGTCTGTAGCGCGCGGATCTTCTCGCTGATCCGCGCGATTCGCTCCCGCCCAAGCGTAATGATGTGTTTTACCTGGTCCGGCTTGCGGCGAAAGGGGCGGGGCATCGCTTCCATCGCGCCATGCAGGTCAAGAAGTTGCCGGATTTCCGCCAACGTGAATCCGATCTCGTGATTACGGCGGATAAACAACACGCGATCGAGGTCTGCCGCGGCATAGTCCCGATACCCGGAAGGCGTCCGCGGAGGCACCCGAAGTAGCTTTTCTCTTTCGTAGAACCGAATCGTCTGGATGTTCACGCCGGCGGCGCGAGCAAGCTCTCCGATCTGCATTGCTTTTATCCTTGACCCTATACTATAGTACAAGGTCAAGGATATATGACGACCCGAGGGGAGGCGCTAACAAATCGCCGAGAATGGCGTCTGCAGCGCGGCGTGGTCCTTGCGCCTCAAGCACCGAGGTTTAGGTGACTGTGGCGAGTGTGGTCGCCTTTTGAGAATTGTTGCAGCTTGACCCAAAATGGTTGCCCGGGACATTAGTGCGCTAGCGCGAGCCGTCGGCGAACTTTTTGCACGATGGGCGGGTGACTGTTCGATCTTCGGCGTCGTGCCGTCGGGTGGATGCGGGTCTCGCTCGATCTTGAATACGCAAAATGAACGACAAAAAACACCGGCGGTCCAGCCTCGCCTGGAACCAATCCTCCTTTAACCAAGATGGTCGCTCTCGATGGGTAAAAATGTGCAACTCGTGGCTTTTGCCCCGCTTCTGGCGGGACTGTTGGCCCTGGCGTCCGTTAGGCCCCAACCTCCTTACGCTGCAACGCCGCAGCCCGTGACGATCCCACCCGAAGTGGCGAAGTTGTTCGAGTATTCCCGAACGGCGCCTCTTGATGTCCAGGAGCTCTCCGTCGAGGAGCATGACGGGGCCTCGGTCCACGACATCACCTACGCCAGCCCAGTCAAGGGGCGTGTTCCTGCCTACATCGTCATTCCCTCGGGGAGCGGCCCATTCGCGGGCGTAGTTTTCCAACATTGGGGCTTCGGCGACCGCTCCGAGTTCTTGCCGGAAATGCTGTCCCTGGCCAAATCCGGGGCCGTCTCAATCTCGATTGACGCTCCTTGGCTGAGGCCGGAACCGTGGAAGACGGAGGACGAGGGCGGCCATATCACTCATCCACAAATCGACCGTGACATCTACGTTCAGACGGTTATTGATCTGCGTCGCGCCTTCGATGTCCTGGCGTCGCGCGACGACGTAGACCCGAAGCGGATTGGGTTTGTCGGCCACAGCCACGGTGCCACCTGGGGCGGAGTCCTCGCCGGGGTGGAAAAGCGCATCAGGACATTTGTGCTGATCGCGGGTCTTCCTGATGTGGCGGATTTCTCGCCTAGCGGCGCCAAAGATATGGACAGTATCAGCGAACAGGTCAAAGCGAAATTCACCGCGCAGCAGGTGCAACATTACGTTGATGTCGTTTCCGCAATCGCCCCCGTGCGGTTCATTACGCATTCGTCCCCAGCGTCGATCTTGATGCAATTCGCGGCCAAGGACACCTTCGTTGCGCGGAGTGCCGCCGATCGCTACTTTGCGGCGGCTGGAAATCCGAAGCAGCAGAGGTGGTACTTCGCGAACCACGAGTTGAACGATCCGACGGCGCTGGCAGACAGGGGCCAGTGGCTGGCGGAGAAGTTGGGATTGCATTCGGCACCGGCTGCGGAAGCATCTGGGCAGGGCGGACAGGTAGAGGCGCGAAAGTCCCTGGACGCATTCAATCAGGAATTCATTTCGGCATGCCAACGAATGGATCACAAGGCCGATGCGGCATTGTGGACGGATGATGGCGTGGATTTGCTCCCTGGATTAGAGCCCATGGTGGGAAAGGCGAAGATCTCCGCATGGCTCGATAGCTTAACTCCGCAGCTCGCGGGCGCGAAGATGCAGCACTGTACGGTGGAGTGGCAGGATATTCAGATTCACGGAGACCTCGCCTACGAATGGGGCATCAATCGGCAGAAGATCGACTTCCCACCCCCGAAGAAGTCGTTCGAGGGCAATGGAAAGATCCTGTTGATCCTGAAGCGGCAGCATGACGGCTCTTGGAAGGTTGCGCTCGAATCCTGGAACGCCAATCCACAACCATCGGGCAAACAGTAAGCCATTCATGGAACAGCGAATGAATCGTGCTTGAATACTGCTGCTCGTCGCTGCATGTCTGGCCGCCTGGCCTCAGGCGAAGAATACAACCTTCGTCAATCCTGGTTGCGAACACAAGCCCCGAACGCCTGAATCACTTCAAGCAGAGGTTCAATCCGTAAGGAAGTCGACTTTAGGGACGGCAAATTATCGGAGCAACACAACCGAAATGGTCCGGTTCGGCAACGACGTCGCGGCCGCGGCCGGTCCGCTACCCTCGCGCGCACACGCGATCCGGTCAAGGATTTGCCCGGCAGTTAGAAAAGCGTTCGAAGACTGCGGAAGCGAGTGACATGCGCGCGGGTAAGGACGACGATAATGACGCCAGAAAACGATCCCTGCATCCCTCTACCCCCAGCAGGGGCAGCATGATCGCCGTCCGGGCGGTACCAAAGCAATGTCAAGCCCCGCCGCAAAGCCCAGCCCGCCCACCGCCCCCGCCGCACCGCGCCGTCCTGCCGCCCGCCGCGGACCCGGCCGTAACGCCCTGGCTCGGGTAGGCAGAGCGGCTCCAAGGACTAGGACCATAAGGTGACTTAAGGAGCCCAAACCCGGCGGGGCACGGCCGGCGGGGCGACTGTGCCCCGTGCCCAGAGACGTCGATATAGGGTACGGTCTTGACCCAGTCGTTCCGATCCTTTGAGACCGAACGGCTGTTCCACCGGGAGCGCGTCAGACAATTTGGGGCCATCGAGCGCCAAGCGCAACGCAAGCTCGCGATGCTGCACGCAGCGCTGCGCCTGGAAGACCTGCGGGCGCCGCCGGGCAACCGGCTTGATAAGCTGGCGGGAAATCGCGCCGGGCAGTACGGCATTCACATCAACGACCAAGGGCGGATTTGCTCTGTTCGGCGCGACGGGCGACGGCTTCCTAGGGTTCGACGGGCACGCATACGACGTGGAAACCGCGGCATACCATTCGCGAAGGGGGCCAAGCCGGT
>Ga0070737_10000432_pt1 | contig 90480 bp, 79 predicted proteins | sample Coa_R1_10_FD_66438 | JGI IMG/M metagenome (GOLD analysis project Ga0070737, IMG submission 66438) | Surface soil microbial communities from Centralia Pennsylvania, which are recovering from an underground coalmine fire - Coalmine... | ecosystem: Environmental > Terrestrial > Soil > Unclassified...
GTGACGCCGAAGCAAGTATTGGAGCTGATGCGGGAGAAGGGGGCGGTGATGGTGGACTTGAAGTTCATCGATCTGCTGGGTCAGTGGCAGCATTTCACCGCGCCGGTCAGCGAGTTCAAGGACGAGGCGCCGTTCGAGGAGGGGCTGGGATTCGACGGCTCCTCGATTCGCGGCTGGCAGGCCATCGACGCCTCCGACATGCTGGTGATTCCCGACCCCGACACCGCGGTGATGGACCCCTTCACCAAGGACCCCACCCTCACCATGATCTGCAACATCTCCGACCCCATCACCCGCGCCGACTACAGCCGCGACCCGCGCAACATCGCGCGCAAGGCCGAGGCCTATCTCAAATCCACCGGGGTGGGCGATGTCGCCTACTTCGGCCCCGAGCCCGAGTTCTTCATCTTCAACGGCATCCGCTACGACACCAACGCCCACTCCAGCTACTACTACATCGAGTCCGAGGAGGGCATCTGGAACAGCGGCAAGGACGGCGCCAAGCCCAATTTGGGCTACAAGCCGCGCCACAAGGAAGGCTACTTCCCGGTGCCGCCCAACGACAGCCTGCAGGATTTGCGCACCGAGATGGTGCGCGAGATGGAGCGCGTCGGCATCCAGGTCGAGAAGCAGCATCACGAAGTCGCCACCGCCGGCCAGGCCGAAATCGACATGCGCTTTCAGTCGCTGGTCAAGATGGCCGACTGGCTCACCTGGTACAAGTACATCTGCAAGAACGTCGCAATTCGCCACGGCCTGACCGTGACCTTCATGCCCAAGCCGATCTTCGGCGACAACGGCTCCGGCATGCACACCCATCAGAGCATCTGGAAGGGCGAAACGCCGCTGTTCGCGGGCAACGGCTACGCCGGGATGTCGGAGCTCGGCCTGCACTACATCGCCGGGATTCTCCATCATGCGCCGGCGCTGGCGGCCTTCACCAATCCCGGCACCAATTCCTATCGCCGCTTAGTCCCGGGCTATGAGGCCCCGATCAATCTCGCCTACTCCTCGCGCAACCGCTCGGCTGCGGTGCGCATCCCGATGTACTCGCCGTCGCCCAAGGCCAAGCGCATCGAAGTGCGCTTCCCCGACCCGACCTGCAATCCGTACCTGGCGTTTTCGGCCATGCTGATGGCCGGCCTCGACGGCATCCAGCGCCGGCTTGACCCCGGCCAGCCGCTCGACAAGGACATCTATGCGCTGACTCCCGACGAACTCGCCAACGTGCCCAGCATGCCGGCCTCGCTCGAAGCCGCCCTCGACCATCTCAGAAACGACCACGAGTTCCTGATGAAGGGCGATGTCTTCACCCAGGACCTCATCGAAACCTGGCTCGACTACAAAATGTCCCGCGAGGTCAGCCAGATCCGCCTCCGCCCACATCCCTACGAGTTCGCCCTCTACTACGACGCCTGAACGGGAAAAATCGGGTCGCCCCGCTCGAACGAGCGGGGCGACCCGAATTCAATCGAGCATCCGCTAATCGAGGGACCTCGCACAGTACCAGAATGGCAAATAGAATCCATCTGGCGCGCAATTGGCGCGCTGAGAACTTAATGGACCGTTCGGCGAGATTTTCCGCGTCGGTCCCGGTTCCGGGGCGGCCCGCAAAGGCCACGCTCGCCCTTTGGCGCAACATCCTCGACAGCCTCGGCGCCGCGGTCATCGTGCTTTCGCCGCGGCTCGAGCCGATTGCGATCAATTCCGCAGCCGAGAGCCTGATCGGCGGCGCCCATCCGAACGCAGCCCAGATCCATGAACTGATGGCGGCCAATCCGTGGCTCGCCGAGATGGTTAGCGAATGTCTCGCAACGCGGGCCGAGATGAGCGTAGCGGAAGCCAGGCTGATCGCCGGTCCGCAGCAGACCGCGGTCGCTGCTCATCTTTCGCCGCTGCTCGACGATTGCGCCGGGCTCGCCGGCACCGTCATCATGCTGCTCGATCTCTCATATCGTTACGCGGCCGCGCAGTCCGCCGGCGTCGGCAACCCCGAAGGCGCGCTCGGGCTTTCGCCCGCAGGCCTCGCGCACGAAGTCAAAAATCCATTGACGGGAATCAAAGGTGCCGCCGAATTGCTTCTCGGGATGCTCCCTGAGGGTAATCGCGGACGCCAGTACTGCGAGTTGATCCTCGATGGCGCCAATCGGATCGCCAACCTAGTCGAGGAAGTGCTGTCGGTCAGCGGACCCCAGAAACTCCGGCTCGAGCCGATCAATATTCACGAGGTGCTCCATCAGGCGCTCCGGACAGCCGGAGTTTTTCCGCCCGAGCCCAATGGGATTGTGATTGAACAAAGCTTCGATCCGAGCCTGCCAGAAATTGCCGGCGACCGCGCCGCTCTCGAACGCGTCTTCCTCAACCTGGTCCGCAACGCGGTCGAGGCGATTACGCCGCCCGGGCGCATCCGGCTCGTGACCCGGATGGAGAGCGAGTTCCATCTGAACGCCAATGGACGCAAGCAGCATTTCCTGCGTGTCGAGGTGAGCGACAGCGGCAAAGGCATGTCCGACGATGAAATCGCGCAGTTGTTCACGCCGTTCTTCACGACCAAGCCGCACGGTACCGGACTGGGGCTCGTGCTGAGCCAGCAGGTAATCGGATTTCACGGCGGCAAGCTCAGGGCCGGCCGATCCAACGAACTGGGCGGGATGACATTCAAAGTAACTTTACCGCTGATCCGCAGCGAGGCTGCGCGCCCGGACCACCAGCCGTCGCGCGCGCCCGATTCATCTTCATAAGAGAGTATCCATGCTCGAAACGACCCCGACTGAACCTTCGATACCGCTCGGCCACGCCCGCAACGTGCTGGTCGCCGACGACGATCCCGCGATCCGGCTGGTGCTGCGCCATCGACTCGAGGCCGCCGGTTATCGTGTTGACGAAGCTGTCGACGGACGCAAGGCGCTGGAGAAGCTCCGCGGCGAACATTTCGATGCGGCGCTGATCGACATCATCATGCCGGGACTGTCCGGGCTCGACCTGCTGTCGGCCGCGCGCAGCGAACATCTCCCGACCGCGATTATCGTCATCACCGCCGCGAGCACGATGAGCAACGCGGTCGAGGCGATGAAGCGCGGCGCGCATGATTACCTGACCAAGCCGTTCGCCAACCTCGAGCTGGTGGTGGCGAGCGTTGCGCAGGCCGTCGCAGTGCGAGCGGCGATTCCGGAGCCGGCGGGTCTTACCGTCGATGTCACGGGCGGCGAAATCGTCGGCCGGAGCCCCGCGATGCAGGAGGTTTACAAGCTCATCGGCAGGGTCGCAAACAGCGATGCGAGCGTGCTCCTGCTCGGCGAAAGCGGCACCGGCAAGGAGATGGTCGCGCGCGCGATTCATTTCAATTCCGAACGCAGCCGCGAGCCGTTCGTCGCCGTCAACTGTTCGGCGATTCCGCCCGGGCTGCTGGAGAGCGAGCTCTTCGGCCACGAGCGCGGATCGTTCACCGGCGCGCTCGATCGCAAGACCGGAAAATTCGAGCAGGCCGGAGCCGGCACGATCTTCATGGACGAGATCGGCGATCTGCCGCTCGAGCTCCAGCCCAAGCTCCTGCGAACGCTGCAGGAGCGCGAGTTTACTCGCGTCGGCGGCGGCGAGTTGCTGCGGCTGCGCGCGCGGGTGATCGCCGCGACCAACCAGGACCTGGAAAACGCGGTCGGGCAAAAGCGCTTCCGCGAGGATCTTTACTTTCGCCTGCGGGTTTTTCCAATCCAGCTTCCGCCACTGCGTGAGCGGCTCGAGGACGTCCCCGAGCTGACCGACTATTTCATTGCGAAGGCGGCGCGGGAGATGGGCACCGAGGTGCGTTCGATTAGTCCCGAAGCGCGCGCCATGCTGCTCGGCTATCACTGGCCCGGCAATGTCCGCGAACTCGAGAACACGGTCCTGCGCGCGGCGCTGCTGGCTCCGGGAACGGCGATTCGCCCCGACGACATCGCGCTCGGCCGCGCCCCGATGCGTCCGGCGCTGGGCTTGAACGGCGGTTCGCTGGATGAAAACGTCGCGGCGCTGCTGCGCGATCATATCGCGGCGCTCGACGAGGCTGAGATGGCAAACCTCTACAAGGGTATCCTGGCGAAGTTCGAGAAGCCGCTGATCGAGGCGGTGCTCGAGCGCGTGCACGGCAATCAGCTGCGTGCGGCGCGCCAGCTCGGGCTCAATCGCAATACGCTGCACAAGAAGATCAACGATCTGAAAATCGTGATTCGCAAGGGCGCAGTCGACTGAGCAGGATTCGATCTAGCAAATCGCTCCGCTCTTCGGCTTCGTTCGGGGTCAACGTACCTTGCAACGCGAATGTCGTTCGATGTCCTCAGATGTCCGTAGACAACTAAGCTGATAGTACGAAACCGGGTCAAGTCCACCCACCACGTCATCTGGGCAGAGGATGGCGGAGGAAGCGAATGCCGGCCTGTAACGGGGCGGATAGGGGTTGAGGCGATGAGCCAACATCATCCCATGCGAAAGCGGGCAGACTTCCGCCGGGTCCTTCATCACGAGAATGGCTGCAATACCTCGACGGAGAGCCGCGCAGAGGAGCGCCCTCGTACGCGCCGCGCAGGAGAAGCTGCGCCGCGAATACCACGCGGCCTATCAGAGAAATTGAAACCGTGCACGGCGCGGAACGATATCGCGGTTGACTTGGCGCGCGAGTGCGTGGATGCTGGCGACTGATGCATTGCTGCACTATCGGCGCGGGATGGACGAGCTGGCGTTGGCACGCCGTCGCATCCGCCTGCGCGCCGGTTTCGTAGCGGACGAGAAAAACCGGATCCAAAAAGGCCGCGGGCGAAACACCCGGCGGCCTTTTTTATTTGTGTCTCGCGCGGCGGGACATGAGCGGACGCATAAGGCATCAGCGCAGGAGGGATCGGCGATGCTGCAACCGACCGAGCGCGAATTCGAAGAGCTGACGCGCCAGGCCTACAACCTGATCCCGGTGGCCCGCGAGATCGCCGCCGACCTTGAAACGCCGGTCTCGGCGTATCTCAAAATCGCGCGCGGCGACTACTCGTTCCTGCTCGAGAGCGTGCGCGGCGGCGAAAAGTGGGGACGTTACACCTTCCTCGGCACCGAGCCCGCGATGGTGATTCGCGCGCGCGGGGGGCGGATGGATATCCTGCGTCCCGACCACGGCGTCCAGGTGCGATCGATCACCAACGCGTTCGAGGAGCTGCGCCGCGAGATCAAGCAATTTCGCGCGCCCGAGCTGCCGGGAAATCCGCGTTTCTTCGGCGGCGCGGTGGGATTTCTCGCCTACGATATCGTGCGATGCTTTGAAAAAATCCCGGAGACGGTTCGCGACGATCTCGGGACGCCCGATCTGTGCATGATGTTCGCCGACACGATCCTGGTGTTCGACAACGTCCGACAGACGCTGCGTATTATCGCCAACGTCCCTGTCGCCGAATTCGCCTCGATCAGTTCGGCCTATCGAAGTGCGCAGGTCAAAATCGACGAGATCATCGAGCGCCTCAAGGCGCCCGCGATCGCACCGCGCCTGGAGGGGCCCGCGCCCGCTGCCAACGACGCGACAATCTCCTCCAATCTGACCTGCGAGGGTTACATGGCGATGGTGTCGGCGGCCAAGGAATATATCGCCGCCGGCGATATCATCCAGGTGGTACCCTCGCAGCGCTTCGAGGCGCCGCTCATCGCCCATCCGTTCAACATCTACCGCAGCCTTCGCACGATCAATCCTTCTCCCTACATGTTCTACCTGCGGCTCGGCGATCTTACGCTGGCTGGCGCATCGCCCGAAGTGATGGTCCGCGTCGAGGGCCGCGATATCACGCTGCGCCCGATCGCGGGCACGCGGCGGCGCGGGGTTTCCGAGGCCGAGGACCGCGCCATGGAGGCGGAGCTGCTCGCCGATCCGAAGGAGCGCGCCGAGCACGTGATGCTGGTCGATCTCGGGCGCAACGACGTGGGGCGCGTCTCCGAAATCGGATCGGTCAAAGTGACCGAGTACATGATCGTCGAGCGCTACTCCCACGTGATGCATATGGTCTCGAACGTGGTGGGAAAACTCAGGGCCGAGTGCGACGCGTTTGACGCGTTTCGCGCGACCTTCCCGCAGGGCACGGTTTCCGGAGCGCCGAAGATTCGCGCGATGCAGATAATCGACGAGCTCGAAAACTCCCGGCGCGGCGTCTACGCCGGCGCCGTCGGCTATTTCAGCTACACTGGCAATACCGACACCGCGATCGCCCTGCGCACGCTGCTCATCAAGGGCAACCGGGTCTATATCCAGGCCGGCGGCGGCGTGGTCGCCGATTCCGATCCGGCATCCGAGTTCGAAGAATCGGTCAACAAGGCGCGTGCGATGGTCCGCGCGCTGCAGGCGGCGCGCGAATTCGAAACCGCTTCCGCCGCGAGGTAAACTGTCATGTCCGAGCGCAGGATCAAGCTTCTGATGATCGACAACTATGACTCGTTCACCTACAACCTGGTTCAGTACCTGGGCGAACTTGGCGCGGAAGTCAGCGTCAGGCGCAACGATGCGATCGACATAGCCGGCGCGCGCGCGATGCGTCCCGACGCGATCGTGATCTCGCCCGGCCCGTGCACGCCCCGCGAGGCGGGCGTCTCGCTGGCGACTGTGCGCGAACTCGGCGGCGAAATTCCGATCCTCGGTGTGTGCCTCGGCATGCAATGTATCGGCGACGCCTACGGCGGCAAGGTGGTGCGCGCAGCGCAGCTCATGCACGGGAAGACTTCGCCGATCATTCATGACGGCCGCACGATCTTCGCCGGACTGCCGCAGGGCTTCGAAGCGATGCGGTATCATTCGCTGGTGGTTGACGGCGCGTCGCTGCCTGACTGCCTCGAGCTGAGCGCGCGCACGGCGGAGAACGAGGTGATGGGCCTGCGCCATCGGCAGCTCAGGGTCGAAGGCGTCCAGTTCCATCCCGAGTCGATCGGCACTCCTGAGGGCAAGCATCTGCTCGAAAACTTCCTCGGCGGGCTTATGCGATGAGCGAATTGCACGCCGCCTTCGCCAGCGTTCTTGCGCGCCGATCGCTCGATGAACCCGCGGCCGGGAGCGCCTTCGGCGAGATTCTCGACGGCGGCGCCGCCGCGCGCGATGCGCACGCGCGAGCGCTCGAAGTAGGCGACGGCGTGATCGACGTGGTCGGAACCGGCGGTGACGGCGCCAGCAGCTTCAACGTCTCGACCGCGGCGGCGATCGTTGCAGCGGTGGCCGGCGCGCGCGTCGCCAAGCATGGCCGATGTCCAGTCTGCCGCCAGAAGCTGCATCCTGAGATGCCGTGGCACATCCATCACGTCATCTGGAAAGTAGCGGGCGGTTCTGACCGGCTCGACAATCTCGTTCCGCTCCATCCCAACTGCCATCGGCAAGTTCACAGCCGAGAAAACCCGTCGCCATTTCGGGTGCTCCAACGCGCCTTTGAGGGGTTTGAGCTGGATGAGGCGAAAGTCTCACGTCCAGTTCTTAGGGGGCGGGAGGCGCCGTAAGGCCCTCCTGCTACCCGACGATCAGCCTGCGGTCGTCGCGCAGCTTCTTAAGTAATCAGCAGTAACACATAATGTGAAGGAGCCCACCATTCCCGTTGCGGTGCTGCGACAGGTGGGCGGTCTCCTTCACATTATTTCTCCCGTCCCTAAAGCGTATCGAGCCACACAAGCACGCTCTTGTCATGCTTCCAAGGCGGCGGCCTGCTTCGTCGAGATGCGTCAGCTAGGCGCTCGAGGGCTTTTCGTTTAGTCTCCAGATTGGCCTGCGCATAGTGGTTGGTGGTGTCGAGGCTGACGTGCCCGAGCCAGCTTCTGATCACCGTGATGTCCGCTCCCGCTGCGACCAGGTAAACCGCCGTCGCGTGACGGAAGCTGTGGGGCGTGACGTGCTTCGACGCCAAGCTGGGCGCGATCTTAGCTGCCGCCTCGACATATTGCGCCGGCCATGATGTCAATGATCACCGGAAAGTCACCCCCGATTCATCATCTGAAATTCCCCCCTTCGGGTTTGTGCATGACAAGGGGGAGCGCGAGGGGGATAGTTTTCCCCCTCGCCACTCCGTAGAGAACTTTCACTGTCATGCGGCCGATTGATCCTCGAGTTTGGACTTGAGTAGGCCGGCCTTGAGCTTTTCCTTGAGTCTGAAACTTTCGCCTTTGATATTGATGGTGATCGAATGGTGGAGCAGGCGGTCGAGAATGGCACTGGCGATCACGGCCGCTACATCCAGAGCGGCGACAACTTGTTATTGCTCGGTCCGCCCAGGGAAAGCGCGCCATCGCGATGCGCATCTGATGGTGTTTGCAGCAGCGTCACCAGGCGCTCGTTGCGGTACCCGACCCGTTCCTTCTTCCATCGCTCCTTCCCTCGATGTCGTTGGGAGGGGGAGCTTCAGATGATCATTGAGGGGGGAAGATTCACATTATCGCTGACATTTCTGACCCCCGTCGGCATCAATGACGTCGGGAACGATCGTGGCCCGGCGACACGCACACGAAATTGGCCGCATCGTTGGTCGCGCCCGATCCCGAATAGCGCGTCTGCTCCGGATACGGACAGAGCGGCCGCGTGCCGTTGGTCGGAAAGTTAGCGGCGACGCGCGGGTCGAAAGGCGCTCCGCTCGGGAATGGCGAGCTGGTGTTGGTGTTGGCCGCGATAATCTGCTGCGGCGCCTGCCGCTGCTCGACCCATCCGGTGATCGCGGCCAGTAGATTGGCGCTGAAACTGGTGGTGGCGGGCCCGCCGCCGCAGTGTGCCATGTTGGGGATTAGGTACAATCGTACGAAGCTTTGCGGATCGTCGGCATGCGCTCCGTGGATCGAGTTGTACCAGTTAACGAGATCGACGGCCGAGAAAATTCCGTCGTTGAGCGAATCATAGATGATCATCTTGCCGCCGTGGTTCGCGAACGGACTCAGGTCGACGCGTTTGCCATCCATGAAATCGATCGCTGTCATGAAATCCATCGCGCTTTCCGGGTACTCGGATGTTGTCGCGAAAATCTTCGGCGCGTCGGTGTCGAAGTTGTAGTGAAACATGAACGCCTCCTGTCCGTTTGGCCCGGAAACCGGCGTCACGACCGGGGGCGTAGTGAAGATCATCGGGAGCGCGCCCGCGCCAAGCGTCAGATTGATCGCGGTGTTGACGTTTGGAGGTCCGAAAAACGACACGTTCCAGGCGCCGAAGCCAGCGCCGAACGCGGTCGGCGGATCCCAGATGCCGGCATCCCAATACCAGCTTGAGTAGAGCGGGCGGCCGTGCGAATTGACTGGACCTGCGTAGATCCGTTTAAGCGCGCTAACCTGCGCAGCGGTAAGACAGGTTCCGCCATGCGGCGTATTGCCATGAGCGCCGGTCGGGCTGCATGTATACGCGTCGAGCGCTGGGTACACAACGTCATCCGTGCAGGCGGTGTAGTTATCGATAATCCCGTCGACCAGGCCGTCCAGTCCATCGCAGGCGCTCAAAATCGCGGCCGAAGCGACTTCAAGATCCTGCGGCGGAAAAGTATCAGGCAGAAAGGGCTGCCCGTTGATGTCGGTGCTGGTGGCGAGCGGCGCCAGTTGTTGCTCGTTCCACGCTTCGGTGACGGCGGCGCGCGGCAGATCGAAGCCGGGATTACCTGCAACGACGCCGTCGAAGTAGTCGGGAAAACGTTGCGATGCGACCATTCCGTCGCGCCCGCCGTTCGAGCATCCCCACAAATATGAATACTGCGGTCCGTTCCCGTAGTAATCTTCGATGATTTGTTTGGAGACCTGCGTGGTCTGCCCGATGCCGTTGTAGCCGTAATCGATGCGGGCTTGCTCGTCGACGCCGAAATGGGCGGCGCCGCCGGCGTTGTTGTCGTCATCGATCCAGCCGAGGGTCGGATTGCCCGGCGCGTCTTCGTGACCGCCGTCATCGCTGGCGACCGCCCATCCTTGGCTCAGCTCCGTTCCGGCGCTTCCCAGCGGATTGCGCAGCGAGCCATCGGTGCCGCCGCCTCCCATCATCTCAAAACGGCCATTCCACGAATCGGGCAGGTTGAGCTCGAACCCGATGCCGTAGGTGAAGTGATCAGGGTCCTGAGCGCTGGTCCGCTTGTCAATCACGCCCACCACGTTGCAATGCGGGACCGGCGTCGTGACCTCAGTCGCGCTCAGAATTTGCGTGTTCGGCAACGAAAGATTCATCACGTCCCCGCAGGTCATCGAGGCCGCCGCCGGCGCAGGGACGAACGCCAGCGCAGCAACGGCAAGGAGCAGGACGCTTGCGGTGGACAAAAACATCGTCTGGCAAATCGATTTGTTGGTCGCTCTGCTCATATCAAACCCCCGAATTTTCAGTCACAGGCAGTTGCGATATTCCCGCGGAGTCGTACCGACCCAGCGGGTAAACACTTCCGTGAAGCGGCTGTGAGTGGCAAAGCCAAGCGCCGACGCGATGGCCCCGAGCTTGAGCTGGCGGTCGGCAAGCATCTGTTTGGCGCGTTCAATCCGTCGATGAATCACGTAGCGATGCGGCGAGTAGCCGGTCGCATTGTGAAACAGCTCGGAAAAGTAGTGCGGGCTCATCCTCAGCTCCCCGGCGAGATCGCTCAGCGTGAAAGCCGCGTTGAGATGATCTTCGATATAATCGAGCGCCTTGCGCAGCCAGTAGGGACTGAGCGTGGCGTTGAGATCGCGCGGACTTGCGGCCGCGCCCGTGTAGTTTCGGACCAGATGAACGGCCAGCACGGTGGCGATCGATTCCGCATAGAGTAGATTGGGTGTGCCGACGCGGAATTCCTCGCGCAGCGATGCCCCCAGCATCTCGATAAAGCGGTCGCGTACGAAATAACGCCCGGGGATGTTCACAACGCGCCCGCGAACGCTGTCGGCGGCTGCCCGCACCACGAAGCTCGGCTCGAGATAGATGTTCACCAGGTCGGCATAGCGGAGCCATTGCGCGGTATACGGCTGGCCGGACGGAATGACCGAGACATTGTTGCCGCGTCCGTCATGGTTTTGTGCGTTGGGATTACCACGCTCGGTCACATCGCGCAGTCGCAGCTTAACCGCGGAAGGGTTGAAGCTGATCGAGACCTGGATGCGCCGGTCGTCGCGCCGGACGCAAAGTCGCCGCGGCTGGCTGGCATAAAAGAAAGCAAAGCCGTTGAATTCTTTATATCGGTGAGGGAATGGCAGCGGCTCATCTCGATCGCCGAGCAGGATCGATGGCTTGGCCATGGGGCTAGCTACTCAAAATCGCATTGATTGCGCCAGTCCCGCGCTAATCGGATCAAAAAAAATCGGAAGATTTGGACAATATTATGAAAAAAGCGGAAGCTCACCCGTCCGCCGATTTTCAGAACCGACAATCACCAGTCGATACTTGACAATACTTTCATCGTTGCGGGGCGGTTATCGGAGCGCCGCCAGATCCTCGAAAAAATTCGGATAGGTCTTGGCTACGCAGCCCGGGTTCCTGATCCTCAGGCCCCGAAGTTTGAGCCCGGCGATCGCGAATGCCATCGCGATGCGATGATCGTCGTAGGTGTCGATCGCTGCCGGATGAAGCGCGCGTGCGGGCTCGATCATAAGCCCGTCGTCGAATTCATGCACCATTACGCCAAGTCTCGCGAGTTCCGTTGCAAGCGCGCGCAGGCGGTCGCTTTCGTGATGACGGATGAAGGCGACACCGCGAATCCTCGTGGGTGACGATGCGAACGGCGCGATCGCGGCAAGCGTCGGAACCAGGTCCGGCATCGCGTTCATCGCAACGTCGACGCCGGTCAGTTGTCCGCGGCCGGTGACGGCAATCTCGCCGCGCCCGAAGCGAACCTGCGCGCCCATCTTCGCTAGCAGATGCATGAATCCGATGTCGCCCTGGACCGAGTCAGCATCGAGACCATGAATTCGGACTGTGCCGCCAATCAGCGCCGCTGCCGCGACAAAATAGCTCGCCGCTGACGCATCGGGTTCGATCACGAACGAGCCGGACGCGTAACTCTGCCCGCCCGGTACGACGATCGTTTCGCCGTCGGTCCGCGTCGCTATGCCGCGACGCTTCATCAGGCGGAGCGTCATCTCGATAAACGGGCGAGCGGTCTCGCCTTTGACGGAGAGCGTCAGTCCGTTGCGCCAGAGCGGGGCGGGCATCAGCAGCGCGGAGACGAATTGCGATGAGGTGCTCGCATCGATCGATGCGCTGCCGCCGGCGAACGCTTCCGGGCCGCGATCGATAACCACGGGTGGACATCGATTGCCGCGCTCGCTCGCCGCATGCGCGCCCAGAGCATTCAGCGTATCGAGCAGCTCGCCGATCGGACGCTCGCGCATCCGGTCGTTGCCGTCGATTCGGAAGCGGCCGTGGCCGAGGGTCACGAAAGCGGCCAGAAAGCGCATGGCTGTGCCTGCGCCGCCGATCGAGAGATTCGCACCCGCAGCCGGAATCGTCCCACCCGTGCCGACGATCGTGATTTCGCCACGGGCTTGGTCGTCGGCGATCTGGAAGCCCAGTTGCCGAAGCGCGGCGACCATTTGATGAGTATCGTCGCTGAAGAGCGCCCCCTCGATCGTCGAGCGACCCGCAGCCATCGCGGCGAGCAGCAGTGCGCGATTGGTGATGCTCTTCGATCCGGGAGGCGTGACCGTGGCGTCGAGCGGATGCGTGATCGGCGCTATTTCGATTTCGTCGACGGTCACAGGAACTGAGCTTATCGGTGATATGGAAGCGGGCCAAGCCGCTCCACGATGGGCGAGTTTACTGAGAAACGTGCGGGGCGCCGTCACTCCCGATCACGAGGCGCCCTGTCATGATCGCGCGCTCGGCTTCGTTCGCGCGCGCGATCGCAGCGGGCGTAATCCGATTGCTTAGCCGCGGATTGTAAACCAGGTGCACCATCCCATCGCGCATCCCATACTCGATCATCCGCGGACGGAAGCGGCCGGCACGAATCTGCCGCGCGATGACGAGAAACGCCTTCGGGATGTCGGCGACGGCGCTCGCGACGATCCAGTCCGGCGCCACCGCGCTTTGATCGCGATTGATTCCGAAAGCCATCACCCCGGCCTGCTGCGCCGCTTCGAAGACGCCGAGGCCCGCGGCGTCAGTGTTATGAAAGAGGAGGTCGGCTTTGCGGCTGATTTCGGCGAGCGCCGCCTCCTTTGCCGCGCCGACATCGTCGAAGCTGCCGGTATAAGTCAGCAGCACCCGGCCATCAGGCCGCACTTCGAGGAAGCCGCGCCGGAACGATTCGAAGGTGACCTTGATTTGCGGAATCTCGATGCCTCCGATCTCGCCGACTACGCCGGTTTTTGTCAGACCGCCGGCAAGCACACCCTCGACATAAGTCGCGTCCTCAATTTTGAACGACAGCGAAGCGACGTTGCTTGAAGTGCCGCTTCCGGAGGTCACGACAAAACTGGTGCGTGGAAAATCGCGGCCGACGGCTAGCGCCGCATCGGTGTATTCGAAACCGTGCGCGAAAACCAAATCGAAATTGCGCGACCCGAAATCGCGGAATGCGTCCTCGAAATCAGCCGGTGAGCCGGTCTGGACCTGCGCGACCTTCGCCCCGAGCTGCCGCTCGATTAGCTTCAACCCCTCATATGCCGATGCGTTCCACCCGGCATCGCTGACCGGACCGGGAGTCAGCAACGCCACCTTGAATCGATGTGGCGCAGGCGGAGCGTCGCGATGCTCCCGCGCTCGGGTGCATCCGCAGGCGAGGAGGATGACGACAACAATGCCCGCGGTGGCGAATTTTCTAATCGATCGAACGATGGGCTTTTTCTCCGTAGTTCATGATTTATTGACTAACTCGGACTCGGCGGGTAATCGATTATATCCAGCGGAGCGGGCGGCGATGACTTCAGCTCCGTTGCGGGGATGACTTCAGTTCCGTTAACGATCAGGCGCTCTGGGAGGCGGAGATGGCAGAGGGAGAAGCGGCGGCCTGGCGATTCGTCAGTGCCGTTGCTTTGCCATTCATAATTGCCTCGTTGCTGGTGACCGCGCGGGTGACCGCATGGGCCGGCAATGAGGTTGTCTTTCCGCGTCCCAAGGTTGTTGAACCCAACGTTGAGTTCTGGGTGAAAGTTTTCACCCGGTACACCAGTCGCGACTTTATCATCTTCGATCGTGATGATGTCAGCCGGGTTTACCAAGTGATGCATCTCCCGGGTGACGGCGATCCGACTAGTAACGACGTCAACTGGACCAACGCTTATCTCAAGACCAAGTACGGCAACATTTTGAACCGGCTGGCGGCGGGCGCCAAACCGATGAGCTTCGAGGAGCAGCAGGTCGCCGCGCTGTTCCACAACCCGTCGCCGTCGGTCTACGCGCAAGCCGCACAGAATCTCCGTGTTCAGCAGGGACTCCGCGATCGATTTCGCGAAGGGCTGCTGCGCAGCCGCTATTATCGCCCGACGATGGAGCGGATCTTTCGCGCCGCCGGCCTCCCAGTCGAGTTGGTGACGCTGGCGGAAGTCGAATCGGGCTTCTATCCCGGGGCGCGTTCGGGTGCCGGCGCGGTCGGCATCTGGCAGTTCACGCGCTCGACAGGCAAGCAGTTCTTGCGCATCAACCGCCGCTACGATGAACGGCTGAATCCGATTCGCGAGACCCAGGCCGCGGCGCAGCTACTGCGCTACAACTACGACGTACTCGGCAACTGGCCGCTCGCCATCACAGCGTACAACTACGGCACGTACGGCACGGCGCAGGCGGCCGAGATGTACGACAACGATTACGCGCAGGTCTTCAAGAACTTTGACGGGCCGCATTTCGGCTTTGCCGCAAAGAATTACTACTCGGAGTTTCTCGCCGCCCTCGAGGTTTCTCGTCACGAGGCTGAATACTTCCCCGGCATCGAATATGACTCGATCGCTCCACCGCCCCAACCCAGTACAGTTCTGTGGCATAGCAGCCGCGCGCGGATACGCCGCGTGGCCGCGCATCGCCGCAGTCATAGCTGCACTGGCCGTTGCACGGTGAGCCGGCATTCGCGGCGCATCGCCGAGAGCTGATTCAAGCCGCTCCCGTTCGTGTCTCAAGCCCGCGTGGGCGCTCTGATATTCTGATTGGATGACCGACGGCGCCGGATTCGCTCCGGATCTTGTCCCGCTTGCCGAGCGCACTGCGGCGCGAGTGGGCGACTCCGCGCTTGCTGCCGAGGCGCTCAAGCTCGTCCGGGAGCATGCGCCCGATGAACGCCTTGCGCTCGCGTTCATTCTGAAGCTCGCCGAAGAATCGCCGTCGGAGCTGCGCGATGCGCTCGGGGACCAGTTGCTCGCGAAGGCGCTGGTTTTCTGCCTTGGCGGCTCGGAGCTGATCGCCACCGGCCTCGCCGGGATGGGTTCAGCGTGGCTGCATTTTTTTCGCGACGCGGCGGACCCGACCGGCGGCGCATCGATGGCCGACATGCGATGCACGATCGACGATCCAGGCGATCGCAAGGCTGCCGAAGTGGGACTGGCGACGTTTAAGCGCGAGGCGTTCCTCCGCATTGCGATCGCTGACCTGCTCGGGCATTCGAGCGTTGCCGAGACGATGACCGCGATGTCGCAGTTGGCGGACGAGTGCATTAAGGCGGCGCTCGGGGCGGCGAACGCAATTATGGGCGAGCGCGCCGGTCGCGTCGGCGATTTCTGCGTGCTCGCGATGGGCAAGCTCGGCGCATCCGAGCTCAACCTGAGCTCGGACATCGATCTAATCTATCTATTCGATGGCATCGACCCGCGCGCCGCCACCCGGCTGGGGGAAATTCTCACCGAGCTGTTGTCGAATAACTGCTTCAGGATCGACTTGCGGCTGCGTCCCGGCGGACGCAATTCGCCGCTGGTCGCGTCGTTTGAGAGCGCGCTCGGCTTTTATCAGGCCTTCGGTCAGACCTGGGAGCGGGCCGCGCTGCTGCGGGCGCGGCCGATCGCGGGCGCAATCGCGCTCGGCGATCGATTGCTGATGGAACTCGATCGGTTCGTCTATCGCCGCTATCTCGATTTCGAGACCCTTCGTCAGTTGCGCGCGATGAAGCGGCAGATTGAGGCCGAGCTGGGCCCAGCAGGAATGGTCGAGCGGAACATCAAACTCGGCTACGGCGGCATCCGCGAGCTCGAGTTCATCGTGCAGGCACTGACGCTCATCTATGGCGGCCGCGATCCGCGCCTGCGGACCCGCCGCACGTTGGAAGCCCTCGAGCGGCTCGAGATGCTCGGTTATCTGGCCCCGCGTCACGCGCAGCGGCTGGCCTCCGCCTATCTCTTTCTGCGCGATGTCGAGCACAAGCTGCAGGTCGCGGCCGGCTTGCAGACGCACAGCCTGCCGCCGGACGGCCCGCAGATGGCCGCGGTCGCCGCGCGGCTCCATCTTGGCAAGGGTCCGCTTGCGGCCGAGCGTTTGCAGATTGCGCTTCGGCAGCATCGCGAGTTCGTCGCCAATCAATTCCGCGAAACGCTCGCCGGCGGTGAGGGCGAGTCGCTGGGAGCTTCCGATGAGGCGCACGCCGCCTGGCGCGCGGCGCTGGAACCCGAGGCGTCGATGCCGCTCCTGGAGCGGCTCGGCTTTGCCAATCCCGGCGAGAGCGCGGGCCATCTGACGATGCTCGCGCGCGGTCCGGCTCATTTGCCGGCGAGTCCGCGGCGACATGAGCTGGTCGATCAGCTTGGACCGCGGCTGCTGGACGAGATCGCGCAGCTTCCCGATCCTGACCTCGCACTGATGAATCTCGCCGACTTCACCGCCGCAGTCGGCGCGCGCACCTCGTTCCTGTCGCTGCTTGAGCAGCATCCGGAAACCCGGCGGGTGCTGCTGCGTCTGTTCGCGTCGAGCCGTTATCTTTCGACGCTGTTCATCCGTCATCCGGAGTTGCTCGACACGCTGGTGCGTTCCGATCTTGCACGCGTGCGGCGCAATCCCGATGATCTGCGGCGCGATCTCAGCGGATTGGTGGGCGCGAACCGCGGCTTTGAGGCGCAACTCGACGCGGTTCGAAGCTTCCGGCATCAGGAATTCCTGCGCATCGCGATCGCGGACCTGGCCGGCATGCTCGAACTCGCCGAAGTGCAGACCGAACTCACTGCTCTGGCGGAGGCCGTTCTCGACGAAGCGCTCGCGATTGCCACCGCCGAGGTCGCATCGCGCCGACCGATTCCGCCGGGGCTCAAACTCTTGGTTGTCGGAATGGGCCGGCTCGGCGCGGGCGAGATGTCGTACAACTCGGACCTCGACCTGATTTTCATCTATCGCGATCCCGACGAGAGTGTGGGCGCGAGCCGGGAAGTGGCGGCGCGCATCACGCAGAAGATCGTGGCGGTTCTCGAGACACGCACGCGCGAAGGTTACGCCTACAAGCTCGATCTGCGGTTACGGCCGTCAGGCAATGCAGGTCCGATCGTCACTTCGATGGCGGGCTTTCGCGACTATCATCGGAGCAGCTCGGCGGTATGGGAGCGGCAGACGCTGGTCCGCGCGCGAGCAGTCGTCGGCGACGCGCAGCTCGCAGCCGAGTTCGAGCAGGCGCGCCGCGAGATTGCCTTCGAGCGGGGACTGAAGGCCGCGGAGGTCGGCGAGATCGCTGCGATGCGTACGCGGATGGAGCGCGAACTCGGCGCGGAGGATGGGCGACGGCTCAATCTCAAGCAGGGGCCGGGCGGGCTGGTGGACGTGGAGTTTGTGACGCAGATGATGGCGATGCGCTACGGGAGACGCTTTCCCGAGCTGACCGCGCGCGGGATCACCCGTCTGATTCGCGCACTGGGCGCGCGCGGCCTGATGACCGTCGAAGACGCGACGCAACTCGAGGCCGGTTACGATTTTCTCGCCCGGCTCGAGAATCGGCTCCGAATCGAAACCGATCAAGCGGCGTGGGCCTTGCCCGCGTCGGCTGCGGAACTGACGCCGCTCGCGCGGCGGATGGGCTATGAAGGCGGGGCCGGGGCGCGGCGGATGCTCGATGAACTCGCGGCGCATCGGCGGCGAATCCGAGTTATCTTCGAACGCTACTTCGCGGCCGAGCAGCAGTTGCAGGAATGATCGAGGTCAGCCCTTTCACACAGAAACTGCCAATTCAGCAAACTGGTTTGCATAGGTGATCGCGCACCGGAGCGATCCGGTGGAAGTCGCCGCCGAACTCATCGTCCCGACAATACAGGTGCGGGAGTGTCCGGCTCCCGCACCTGTCGCCGGCTACGCGGCCGCTTTGCGGGCCGCCGCCAGTGCCGCCTCGTAATCCGGATGATTGGCAACTTCCTTCACATACTCGGAATAGACAACATTGTCGTTGCGATCGATCACGAAGACCGCGCGTGTCAGCAGGTGCAGTTCCTTGATCAACGCGCCGTACTTCTGTCCAAACTCGGCGCTGCGCCAGTCGCTGAGCGTCGTGACCTTGTCCACGCCCGCCGCGCCGCACCATCGCGCCTGAGCAAATGGCAGATCCATCGAGATGGTCAGGATCTGCACGTCGCCGGGCAGTTTCGCCGCTTCCTCGTTGAAGCGTCGCGTCTCCGCATCGCAGACCGGCGTATCAATTGACGGGATGCTCGCGATGATTTTTACCTTGCCTTTGAACTGATCGAGGTTAACCGGCGCCAGGCCCTTGCCGACCGCGTTGAATGCCGGCGCCTTCTGTCCGGGCTTCAGCTCCGGACCGACCAGGGTCATCGGATTGCCGCGCATCGTGACTGCCGCCTTACGCTCTTCAGCCATAAAAATATTCTCCTCTGGGATGCTTCTAGATGATGTGGAATCGTCTCGACTCTAGCCGCAAGTAGGGACGCGGTAAACATTCGGTGCGGCTGACTAGAACCGCCATGACAGCTAGAATTGTAGGCCTGCGACAGGATGAATAACCCGGTACGTCAGTGAATTTCTTCAATGAGTGAAACAGACAGCCGATTCGGGCCGACCGGCAACGAGAACGGCCGTGGCGGGGGGCATCAGCGAGAGGTTCGCAACTCAAGGCCCAAATTGCCCGCCGACAAACCGGTCATCGCCGTGTTCGGCGCCTCCAGGGCGCAGCCCGGTGACGGACTGTACGAGCAGGGCTATCGCATTGGCGAACTGCTCGGCCGCGCGGGCTTCAACGTCATGACCGGCGGGTATACCGGCCTGATGGAAGCGGCGAGCCGGGGCGCTCACTCAGCGGGCGCCTACGTGATCGGAATCACGCTTAAACGTTTCGAAGAGAAGGCGAATCCCTTCGTCACCGATGAAATTTCGACCGCGAGCTTCGGCGCTCGTTTCCGATGGCTCATCGGGCGCGCCGATGGATATATCGCGATGCCCGGCGGGATGGGCACGCTCGCCGAGGTCAGCTTCGCGTGGCAGGAGCTGGCGATTGGCATGATCAAACCGCGTCCGCTGGTGCTGGTGGGTCCGCGATGGCGAACGATCGTGGAGAGCTGGCGCGAAAATCTCACCACTGAGTCCGAGAAATACGCACGGATAACGCTGGTCGAATCGCCCGAAGACGCGTGTCAAGCGATGATCGCATACTTTGGGCGAAATCGAACCGCGCACCACAGGGGCTAAGTTTCAGACGCGCGCGAAACGGGCGCGGCGCTCCGCTTCAATCCGATCGGCCTCCTCGCGGCCAGGCCGGCGCGGCATGAAGCCCGGCCGATAGTCGCGCTCCTCCCAACTGTTATCGGCCTGATCCCAGACGTAAGGCAGCTCGACAATCGTGCCCGGCGCCTCGATCGATTCGAACGCAGCGAGCGCATCGCGCAGGATCGACCGTTGCAGCGCGGGGTCGTCAGGCTTACCGGTCTGATGACCGAGCGGAAAATTTACGAACACCGCACGCGGCGGTTTGACCGCCTGCGTAATGTCGAGCGCCGATGTCATCGTGAGCGTCGGAATTCCCGCCTCTTCGACTACCCGCGCGATCAGTCCGACGGACTGATGACAGACGGGTCAGGCGGGGACGAGCAGGAACGCATCGGCGTGTGCGGCTTTCAGCTCAGCGACGATTTTCGGCGCCAGTTCATCGCGCACTTTGCGCGCCGAGTAGATGCCGCCCATGAAGGTGAATGCGGGGTCGCTGAGCTCGCCGATCACCCCCTCAGCCTCGAATTCGCGCAACCGTTCGAGCGGGAAGACGCAATTCGGATCACGCTCGGCGTCGGCGGTCGGATAGCCGAAATGCCAGATGCTTAGTTCATCGCGCCGCGCGTTTTTTGGGACGGGTCTGTATGATGCGTCCTCGCGATGGAAACGCGGCTGGTCGCGGTAGAGGATCCCGCCCGAACTCATCAGCGCGAGTTTGGATCTTGTAAGCGGGCGGCGCAGCGGGGTCCACGGCGCCGTTTCATTCACCACCCATCGATACGGCTCATAGCTGCTGTAGAGCTCACGAGTCCGCGGTATGTAGGCGATCGGCATCCGAAACTTCTCCAGTACCGCTCAATTCTATCAAGCCGCAACGATTGAGTCTCGATTACCCGCGATCTTCGAATTAACGGATAGCGTCCGAGGTTCACAAAACATACGATCGTCGGCAACATATAGATTCGGGTCGCGCCGCACCAAAGGATGCTTGTTGGTTAACCATGGCGCGAATCCGCCGGCGATCATTGCAGAGCATCGTATGGCATTGAGAATCGAGGATTACGCGCTCATCGGTAATACACTTACCGCAGCATTGGTCGGACGCGATGGTTCGATCGACTGGCTCTGCCTTCCGCGCTTCGATTCGGGCGCCTGTTTTGCGGCTCTGCTGGGCGAGCCCGGCAACGGCCGCTGGCTCATCGCCCCCGATGAGGAAGTCCGCGCAATCCGACGGCATTACCGCGGCGACACACTGATCCTCGAGACCGAGTTTCGCACTGCCGGCGGCGAGGTTGCGCTGATCGATTTTATGCCGCTGAACGATCGCGGGGAGTTCGTCGATCTGATTCGGATCGTCGAAGGGCGGCGCGGCACCGTGCCGATGAAGATGGAAATCGTGATGCGACTCGACTACGGCCACGTGGTGCCGTGGGTCGTGGGGCGCGACTACGGACTGCGCGCGATTGCCGGTCCCGACGGTCTGATGCTGCGGACTTCGGCGCGAATTCACGGCCGGGATTTCATGAGTGTCGCGAATTTCAACGTGAGCGAAGGACAAACGGTGCCGTTTACGCTCACCTGGTTTCCGTCGCATCGCCCCGAGCCCGCCGGACGCCATCCGCATCGAATGCTGGAGGACACGGAGCGCCGATGGACCGATTGGTCGGCGCGCTGCAGTTACCACGGGCCGTGGCGCGACCTGGTCGTTCGTTCGCTGATAACCTTGAAGGCGCTGACCTATGCGCCCACCGGCGGGATCGTCGCCGCGCCGACCACCTCGCTGCCCGAGCAAATCGGCGGCGTCCGCAACTGGGACTACCGCTTCTGCTGGTTGCGGGACGCGACCTTCACGCTCTACGCATTGCTCTCATCCGGCTACACCGAGGAGGCGCGCGCATGGCGTGAATGGCTGCTGCGCGCGATCGCTGGCCATCCGCAGGAAGTCCAGGTGGTCTATGGGATTTCCGGCGAGCGACGGCTCACCGAATTCGACGTCGATTGGCTTGCCGGATACGAAGGCAGCCGGCCGGTGCGGATCGGAAACCAGGCCCACAGCCAGTTTCAGCTCGATATCTGGGGCGAGGTGATGGATACGATGCATCTCGAGCGCAAGCATCAGATTCAGCACGACAGTGATGCGTGGAATCTGCAGCTTGCGCTGATGGATTTTCTTGAAAGCGCCTGGGACCGGCCCGACAACGGCATCTGGGAGGTGCGCGGACCGCGTCGCCATTTCACGCACTCCAAGGTGATGGCGTGGGTGGCATTCGATCGCGCCGTAAAGGCAGTCGAGTCGTTTCATCTCGAGGGTCCGGTCGATCGATGGCGCGCGCTGCGCGACCGGGTGCATTCCGACGTGATGCAGCATGGGTTTAATCGCCAGCGCAACGCGTTCATCCAGTATTACGGCAGCGATCAACTCGACGCGTCACTGCTGATGATGCCGTTGGTGGGATTCATTAACGCGTCCGATCCGCGGATGCTCTCCACGGTTGCAGCGATCGAACGCGAGCTCATGCAGGAGGGGTTCGTAAAGCGGTACCTGCCGCGTCACGAGGTCGAGCATCTGCCGGGCGGCGAAGGCGCATTTCTGCCGTGCAGTTTCTGGCTCGCCGACAATTATGCGCTGGCGGGACGCGCGGCAAAGGCGCGCGCGATGTTCGAGCGGCTGGTTTCGCTATGTAATGATGTTGGCCTCATTTCCGAGGAATACGACCCGGTGGAGAAACGTCAGCTCGGAAATTTTCCGCAGGCGTTTACGCACGTCTCACTGATCAACTCGGCCTGCAACGTAACGCTCGCGCGCGGCCCGGCCCATAACCGCGCCACGAACTAATCGCGGCGTAGACCGCGCGCGACGAAGTCGCGAAAATCCGAAATCGCGCGGCTCGGGGCGAGGGCAAAACTGGGACCGCGACTCGCCTCGATGCCATTGAGCCTGTAGAGCTGAATCCACATCTCGGTACTTTTCAGCGCCACTGCGGCGCAGTTGACGACGGGCGCACGATCGACGGTCATCGCGCGCTCACGCGACAACAGAAGTCCTGGCAGCACGCCGGCCGGGATGATCACGTCAGCGCCCCTCTCGACCAGCGGCCGTGCGCATTCAATGAATGCCGCGCGCATCCGTGCGAAGGCCGCCTGGTCTCCCGCAAACGCGGCGCTGAAATCTTCGGGCACCGCCCTGAGCCCGGTAACGGCGACCACCCGTCCGTCGAGCCCATAGCGCTCCGCCTGCTCGTAATGCCACACCTCGAAAATCGGATCGATTGAGACCAGACCGATTCGCCGTCCGATCTGCGCGGCAAAGTGCAGCGTCGCCTCTCCGGTGCCGATTACCGGAATGCGCACGGCTGAACGAGCTTCGTAAAGTCCGGGATCCTGGAAGTGGCCCATCGCAAAGCCGTCGTAGCCCTGCTCCTCGGCAGCAATTGCGCTATTCACCGCCTGGATCGCGCATCGAAATTCCGTGAGCCGGCCGAAATCCCGATCGGGCGGCGTGGTTCCTTTCACGTCGACGTGCGTGCCCGGTTGCGCGATTTCGTTGAGATAGGCCGAGAGTTGTTCGAGATAGGCGGCGTTCTGCGTCCCATCGACAAAACTTTGCCACCAGATGCGCATTAGACGACCCTCCTCATGCGGAGTAGTAGAGAAGCAGTGCGAAAATCACGGGCACAGATGATGTTGTTAAGCTACGCGAGAAGCGCCGGTCAAGTTCCGGCACCCGATATCCGGCGCGGAGGTTATCAACGGTGAGCGAGATCGACAGCGCGTACGCTCCGGCGCGCGGCTACGACGACGTGGTGGTGACCGCGCCGGTAACCGTGCCGTACGTGAGACGCTCGGAGCATGGCGCGGCGTGGTTCCTGGGGCGCGCGCTGGCCGGGTTGATCGAGACCTCGGGCGTTGCCATGGATTCTATCGATGGCCTCACGGTTTCGAGCTTCACGCTTCATCCCGACAGCGCGGTTTCCTTCACGCAGTACGTCGGCTCGAGCCCGCGGTTCCTCGAATCGATTCCTACGGGCGGTGCGTGCGGGGTGATCGCGATGCGCCGCGCGGCGCGCGCGGTGCAGGCCGGCGATGCGAACATCGTGGCCTGCATTGCGGGCGACACTGCGAATGCGTCGAGCTTCCGCGAGCTGATCGCGAATTTTTCGACTTTCGCGCGCGATTACGTCTATCCATACGGCGCCGGCGGTCCGAACCAGAGCTTCGCTTTTCTGACCGACCATTACATGCGCACGCGCGGCGCCACGCGCGCCGACTTTGGCAAGCTATGCGTCGCGCAGCGCGAGAACGCGCGTCCGAATCCGCTCGCGCTGTTTCGCGAGCCGATGACCCTCGAAGCCTATCTCGCCTCGCGCCCGATCGCCGAGCCGATCCATCTGTTCGACTGCGTGATGCCGTGCGCCGGCGCCGATGCGTTCCTGGTGATGCATCGGCGGCGCGCGGAAAAGCTGGGTCTGCCGTTCGTCCGCATCCTCTCGACCATCGAGCGGCATAACGCCTACTCCAACGATCCGATTCAGATGCGCGGCGGATGGTTGATGGATCGAGATCGGTTATATGCCGAGGCGGCGATCGAGCCGGGCGACATCGATTTTGTCGAAACCTACGATGACTACCCGGTCATCTCGATGCTGCAGTTCGAGGGCCTGGGCTTTTGCCCCGAAGGCGGCGCGCCAGAGTTCGTCCGGCGCAACACCTTCACGATCGACGGCAGCTTCCCGCACAATACTTCGGGGGGTCAGCTTTCGATGGGTCAGGCGGGCGCGGCGGGCGGCTTTCTCGGGCTGGTCGAGGCTATTCGGCAACTCATCGACAAGCCGCTCGGAGCCGCGGTCCCGAACGCGAAAGTCGGGCTGGTCAGCGGCTTCGGAATGATCAACTATGACCGCGGACTGTGCAGCGCTGCCGCAATCCTCGCTCGGCCATGAGCAGCCAAACATCGAACAAGACCGCCGGGAACGACGGCTGGCTGAAGCCCGCTGTCGACGCCGCCGCGCGCGGCATGATCGCAATCCGGCGATGCGCCCGATGCGGCCGCAATCATTATCCGCCGCGCGAGATTTGCCCGTTCTGTCTCGACGATCGCCTCGATTGGGAGATCAGTGATCGCGCCAACGGTGTCATGTTGGCGCAAACCGTGCTGCATCATTCGAACGAGGAAAAATTCCGTGCGCGTCTCCCGCTGCGGGTTGGGTTGGTGCATCTGCAATGTGGGCCAACGGTGGTCGCGTTCGTCGATGATCGATGCATCCCGGGAAGCGGGGTGATGGTAAGTGCGCGGCTGGATGAAGAAGGTCGGCCGGTGCTGGCAGCGGTTCCACAGCAGCGCGACTAATTGATCGATTTCAGAGCTCGGCATCGAAAGGCAGGTAGAATCATGGCTATTCAAGCAATTAATCCTGCGAACGGCGAACTGATCAAAAGCTACCAGGAGATGACGCCGGCAGCGGTAAGTGAGATTGTGAGCAAGACGCACGCGGCGTTTCTCCAATGGCGCACAACCAGCTTTGCGCATCGCGCGGCCCTGATGCGTAAGGCGGCTGAAATTTTGCGCAGCAACGCAGCCGGGTTCGCGCGGCTGATGGCGCAGGAGATGGGCAAACCGGTGCGCGACGGGATAGCCGAGGTGCAGAAGTGCGCGCTTGGATGCGACTTCTATGCCGAACATGCGGAGCGCTTTTTGGCGCATGAGCCGGTCGCGACCGAGGCGCACAAGAGTTTCGTTGCGTTCAATCCGCTCGGCGTGGTTCTCGCCGTGATGCCCTGGAACTTTCCGTTCTGGCAGGTCTTTCGGTTCGCCGCGCCGGCGCTGATGGCGGGCAACGCGGCGGTGCTCAAACATTCATCGAACGTGCCGGGATGCGCCCTGGAAATCGAGCAGATTTTTCAGCGCGCCGGTTTCCCGGAACATTTGTTCCGGACGCTGATGATCGGCAGCAGGCAGGTCGATGCGGTGATCGAAAATCCGCATATCAGCGCTGTGACTTTAACCGGTAGCGGCCCCGCCGGACGCGCGGTTGCCCGTAAAGCCGGCGAGATGCTCAAGAAGACCGTGCTCGAACTCGGCGGCAGCGATCCCTATCTCGTGCTCGAGGATGCCGATCTCGAATTGGCCGCGACGGTCAGCACTCGCGGCCGTTTGGTGAACTCCGGCCAAAGCTGTATAGCGGCCAAGCGGTTCATCGTCGTCGAAAAAGTGCGCGAGGAGTTCGAAAAATTGTTCGTCCAGCGGATGAGCGCGGCGAAAATGGGCGATCCCATGCGCGAGGAGACCGAGGTCGGGCCGCAGGCATCACATGCGCTGCGCGATGCGCTTCATCAACAGGTAGAGGCGAGTATCGCCAAGGGCGCGCGATGCCTGCTGGGCGGAAGGATTCCCTCGGATGCGGGCGCCTATTATCCGCCGACTATTCTGACCGATGTCCGCAAGGGAATGCCGGCGTACGAGGAGGAATTGTTCGGCCCGGTAGCCGCGATCATCCCGGTGCGTGACGAGACCGAGGCGATCGCGGTCGCTAACGATTCAGTGTTCGGACTGGGCGGCGCGGTGATCACGCGCGACCTGGCGCGCGGCGAGAGGATCGCGGCAGATTTGATCGAAAGCGGCTGCGTCTTCGTGAACGAACCGGTGCGATCAGATCCGCGGCTGCCATTTGGCGGGGTGAAGGAGAGCGGTTATGGCCGCGAGCTTTCGTCCTATGGCATCAGAGAATTCGTGAATATCAAAACGGTTTACATTGCAAGGCCCGGCCAAGCTTAGGCGCGGGCCCCGGTTCACGAATCCGAGTAGGCACGGGATAGCGATGGACAAAATCTACAGAGCCGAGGTGATCGGATCACTCCAAAGGCCGCCATATTTGATCGAAGCGCGGGCGGCGGCACGCGAAGGCAAGCTCGATCCCGCTGAGTTCCGCAAGATCGAGGATCGCGCAATCGACGAGGCGCTGGCGTTTCAGGAACGTCTCGGACTCGACGTGGTGACGGATGGCGAGATGCGCCGCATCATCTTTACCGAACCGCTCACCGGAATTCTCGACGGCGTCGCTCCCGCAGGAACGATGCGTCTCCATTGGCGGCGCAAGGAGGGCGACACGCGCAAGGAGCGCGAGATGCGTCCGCCGTTTTTCGCGGCGGTCGAGAAAATTCGTCGCAAACGGTTCCTGGCGCGCGATGAATTTGCCTACGCGAAGACTCGCACCAAAAAACCGCTCAAAGTGACTATTCCATCGCCAACCATCGCTCTGCCGATCTGGTCGCCTGAGCATTCGCGGGCCGCTTATCCCGATCCGCTCGCGCTGCTGCCCGATCTGACCGATATCCTCCGCGAAGAAATTCGCGAACTCGCCGCGCTGGGGTGCAAATACATCCAATTTGACGCTCCTGAGCTCACCTGGCTTGCTGACGATGAGCGTCTTGCCGAACTTGCAACGATCCATCCGAAATTATCCGAATGGATGCGCAATGAGGGTATCGAGGCGCTAAATTCACTGGCCACGGTGCCCGGCGTCACCTTCGGACTGCATATGTGCCGCGGAAATTCGCAGGGCTATTGGCTGAGCGAAGCGCCGTGGGACGCGCTCTCCAAGCAGATTTTTCGCCGTGCGACGAATATCGATGTATTCCTGCTTGAGTACGACGACTGGCGCTCCGGGTCGTTCGAGCCTTTGCGCGATCTGCCCGATGGCAAAGTCGCGGTGCTCGGGTTGATCTCAACCAAGCGCGAGGAAGTCGAGCCGGCCGACGCGATAATCGGGCGCATCGATGAGGCAAGCCGCTACTATCCGCGCCAGCAACTCGCGCTTTCGCCGCAATGCGGATTCGCGCCGCAGCCCGACGACAACGTGATCAGCGCAGCAAGCCAGGAAGCCAAGCTGCGTCTGGTCGCGGAGATCGCCCATCGAATCTGGAGCTGATCCGATCTGACGCTTGATAAGCAGCGCTTTCGAATTGCGAAGTCCTGTTTCATGATTAAGGTAAGGAAGCGAAATCCGTTTTCAGCTTTAGGTGAGGCTGTAGAGGAGCAAACGAAATGGCACGGGGCGACCATATATACGTTCATAGACACGGGTATACGCACCACGGTATCGATTGCGGGAACGGCACCGTTGTTCACTACACCGGTGAGGTCGGCCAGAAAGCAAATGCTTCTGTTCGAAGGACTCCAATTGACCAGTTTGCGAAAGGTTCGGTGATAAAAGTCCGCGAGTATGGAACCTGTGATCCGCCGGACATTGTGATCCAGCGCGCAGAGAGCCGCCTAAACGAGACCAAATACTCGCTCATTTTTAATAACTGCGAACATTTCGCTACCTGGATGTAAGACCGGAAGGAGCGAGAGCGAGCAGGTCAGAGATGCCGCATCGACCGGCGCAGGAGCCATCGGAAGCGGCGCTGCCGTCGCCGGAGGTCTGGGTGTTGTTGCCGTTGCTGGGCTGAGCGGAGCCGGAATCATGTCCGGCCTCGCATGGGTGGGTGCGACGGTTGGAGGAGGAGCTGTGGCGGGCGTCGCCGTTCTAGGAGCGGCGCCGGCATTGGTAACGACTGTCGCTATGAAGTTTGTCCTGAAGGACGACCCCATCCTGCACGATACCGAACGGACGGCGCGCAATGTTGGTCGAAAGGCCACGCCGGTCGGAGCTGTAGGAGGTGGCGTGTTTGCGGTGGGCGCCGTCTATGCGTCTGGTACGGTGGCTGGACTGAGTGCAGCCGGTATAACTTCAGGACTTGCGGGTATCGGAAGTTTGGTCGGGGGCGGAATGGCCGCCGGGGTCATGTTAACCACGGCGGCACCTGCCGTGGCCGCTGCGGCTATTGGTTATAGCTCGTACCGGCTATGGAAATGGATATCTAAACGGAAACCTGAGGTTCTGCCTGTGCAGAGCTAGGCCCCCGGCAATCGCACCTATTATGAGGAAAGCCGCGGTTCCCGGCGCCAAGGCATCAAGCAGTGGAGCATCAAGCGCTTCATGAGAGATCTTTCCTCTATGCAAAGGATCTGAAGAATGGCCGGCGATTTTGCTTCACATGGAAGATCGCCCGTCGAATCTGGGGCTGAGCGTTGATCCGTCCTGCCGGTTCCGGAAGCGATGCCTCTCCGGGCCGCCGTCACCCTTGAAGATCATTTAACTTTCGAGAGATGGTCGTCGGGCCAGAGCGCCTTCCCGGACTCCGAGATCGTCGTGCCCATCACGATCTAACAGTGACTTCTGAGATCAGTCGAACTGTCGCGATTCGAATTTGAATACGGCGTAAGTATCGAGTCTCAGTGTTTCGACTTCATGATGAACGGCTTCGGAGCCGCGCCTTTCCCCGCCGCGATTGCCGCCATCGTGCGCGACGAAGCAACTGACCAATCTTCGCTCATTAATGCGTCAGCATCGCCCTCGCGCGCGAATTCGTCGCGATGCTTGATCAATAGCCAGTCGCTCGCAGGGTAGAGCTTTATTCTGCGGCACGGTGTGATACCAAACACCCATCGAGTCGCGATAATAAGAAGCGATGCGTGTAATCATCGTGGGAGCCGGGATTGGCGGACTGACGGCGGCAATCGCCCTGCGCCGCGCGGGCATCGATGTCCGCGTATTCGAGCAGGCGCCGGAACTGGGCGAGGTCGGCGCCGGCATCCAGATGAGCCCGAACGGCACGCGTATTCTGCATCGCCTGGGACTGGCCGAACCGCTTGGCCCCGTCGCCGTGCGGCCAATCGCGTCTGTTTTCCGGCGTTATGCAGACGGCCGCGAACTGGCGCGGCATCCGCTGGGTGACGATTGCGAGCGAACCTTCGGCGCGCCGTACTACAATCTTCACCGCGCCGATCTTCTGAACGTGCTTGCCGGCGCAGTGCCGAGCAATCTTGTTTACCTCAACCATCGATGCATCGGGCTCGCCCAACACGCCGACTTTGTCGAAGTAAGATTCCAGAACGGTTCCACGGCGGAGGCTGAGGTTGTCATCGGCGCCGACGGCATCCATTCCGAGGTGCGAACCGCCATCTTTGGTCCCGAATCGCCGCGTTTCTCGGGCGACATGGCATACCGCGGTCTCGTGCCGTCCGAGCGCCTAGCGCATCTGAATCTGGAGCTTACCGCCAACCTATGGTGGGGGCCGCATCGTCATTTCGTTCACTATTTCGTCGGACCAGGGGCGCGCTACCTTAATTTCGTCGGCATCGTGCCGGCTGGCGAATGGCGGCTCGAATCCTGGACGGCGAAGGGCGAAGTTTCCGAGGCGCTCGCCGAGTTTGCGGGATTTCATCGGCAGGTCCGCGAAATGATCGCATCCGTCGACAGCATCAACCGCTGGGCGGTGTACGATCGCGATGCGCTGCCGCGATGGACCGATCGCCGCGTCACGCTGATGGGCGATGCGGCGCATCCGATGCTGCCGTACATGGCGCAAGGCGCGGTCCAGGCGATTGAGGACGCGGTGATTCTCGCGCGATGCCTCGAACACGCCGATCGGATCAGCGTCAATCTTGCCTTGCTAAAATACGAACAGATACGGAAGCCGCGCGCGACGCGCTGTCAGGAAGGTTCGCGTGCGAATCGAGTCACGTTTCACATGCCGGATGGCGAGAGTCAGCGGCGCCGCGATGCCGATCTCGGCGCGGTTTCGACCTTACCCTCGGCGCAATCGGCGTGGCTCTACGCGCACGACGTCGAAGCTGAGTTCGAGCGCGCAAACCCGGATGCCAATCAATCAGGTCCGACGAGCAGATAACGCGTAGCGGAATCCGCTCCTGCTCCATTGCGCAGAGCGCCGGATCGACGAACACGCGCGGACTCACCGCGCATCGCTCGAGATCGACCAAATTGTTCCAATCAACCGGTTGTGAACCACGCATCGTGTCCAATTCCGCAAGCGCGCAAAAGTCTCGCCCTTACCAGGTCCGCGACCGGCAAATTGTCAAACGGTGGCTGTTGAAGCGTTCCGTGTCCTCAAATTTTTGCTTTCGGGTATCGTCGGCGCATCCAGGCGACAAACTTTTCCGGCACGCTCATCGTCGACAGCCGCCCCTGCCGGACGAGCGCCCAATCTTCGAACTGTTTCGACTGCTTGATCTCGGCAAGGGTGGTCGGCGGCGTGAGACGTTCGGCGAATTCCAGCTCGACCACTGCGGATTTCGGATTTTTCGGATCTTCACGCGGCTCGGATTTCACGATCGCGAGGCCGACCACGCTGGAGACGCCGCCGCTGTGATAGATGAAGACGCGATCGCCCGGCCGCATCGCGCGAATCGCGCGCACCGCCTGCGGGTTGGTAACGCCGTCCCAGGTAGTACGCCGCTCGCGTTCGAGATCATCGATCGAGTAGGCGCCAGGCTCGGTCTTGGCGAGAAAATAGTTCATCGGTGCATCCTCTTTCGCCGCAGATTCGCGATACCGGTAATAACACATCGAAAGCGATAGCGGGGTGTCGGCCGTCTGCTCGCGGATCGCGCGACATCCCACCGACGCACGAGGATTGGCCGCGGACGCTCGACGAACTGGAGGCGCGGCAAGAATCGACGAGACTCCGACAGCGTAGAACCTTCGCTGCTCTCGCGGAAATACATTTTGAAGTGTAGGTTCGATTGAGATGGAACGATTTTCGGCAGAGAGGGTTTTGTGAAGGCGATCGTATTCGAAAAGACCGGCGACGCCGGCGTGATGCATCCGGCAGAAATGCCCATTCCAGAGCTTCGTCCGGGGATGGTCCTGATACGCGTTTACGCCGCGGGCATCAACTTCGCCGATACGTTCTTCATCCGCGGCGAATACATGATTAAGCCGACCCTGCCGGATATCCCAGGGCTCGAGGCGGCGGGAATCATCGAGGCGGCAGCGCCGGACGTGAAGGCCCTGAAACCCGGGATGCGGGTGACGGCGTTCGCCCGCAAAAGCTACGCCGAATACTGCGTCGCGCCGGCCGCCGGCGTCATCCCGATCCCGGATTTCATGAGTTTCGAACAGGCCGCGGCATTTCCGATCCAGGTGCTTACCGCGTGGCATTTGCTGCACACCGCGTATCGGACCGAACCCGGCAACACCGTGGTGATCCATTCGGCGGCCGGCGGCGTTGGCCTGACAGCTATTCAGATTGCGAAAGCGGCCGGCGCGCGGGTCATCGGCACGGTCTCGAACGATGCGAAAGCCGCGATCGCAAAGCAATACGGCGCAGACGAGGTGATCAACTACACGACGCACGACTTTGCGGCCGAAACGATGCGACTGACCGACGGGCGCGGCGCCGACTTGGTCCTCGATGCAATCGGGAAGCCGACTTTCGAAAAGGGCCTGGGATGCCTCGCGGCGTTGGGGCAGATCGTGCTTTACGGGCGCGCCGGCGGTTCGCCGGAGCCCGTGAATCCGCTTGCGCTGTTCGGAAAATCGCTGCGGATGTCGGCGTTCGCGCTGCCGACCGTGCTTCCGATCCCGCATCTGATGCGCGCCGGAGTCGAGGGGTCGTTCGCTCTGATACGCGATGGGAAACTCAAGATTCATATCGGCAGGACGTTCCCACTGGCGCAGGCCGTCGAGGCGCATCGCTTTCTCGAATCGCGCGACTCGACCGGAAAACTCCTGCTGATACCCTAGCGAGCGTCATGGCTGGCATCTGAGGGCGTTTGATCGCGGCGAGTTAGCCGATGGCGGGTCGTTTACGCTGTGTGATTCTCGGGGCCGCGGGACGTGATTTCCACGATTTTCAGATGTTTTTCCGCGACCGCGCCGAGTTCCAGGTGATGGCTTTTACCGCCGCGCAGATCCCGTTTATCGAGAGCCGTGTGTTCCCCAAAGAGTTGGCGGGGCCGCTCTACAACGACGATATCCCGATTTACTCCGAGGATGAGTTGCCGGTACTCATAGGAAATCTCGGCATTGATTTCGTGTTCCTCGCGTACAGCGATCTTGCGCACGAAGAGGTGATGCATAAGGCAAGTCTGGTGCAGGCTTGCGGAGCCGGCTTTGCGCTGCTTGGTCCTCATCTGACACAGCTTCAGAGCCGTTTGCCGGTCGTAACCGTGACCGGCGTTCGCACGGGCGTGGGCAAGAGCCCGTTATCCCAGGCGATCGCGCGCGACCAGACAGCGCGGGGTCGGCGAATTGCGGTGCTAAGACATCCGATGCCATACGGCGATCTGCGAAAGCAGAGGGTGCTGCGTTACGCGAGCAAGGCCGACCTCGAGTTGCACGGGTGCACGATCGAAGAGCGCGAGGAGTACACACCCTACCTTGAAAAGGGAATCGCTGTCTTCGCCGGCATCGACTATAGGGCCATCCTTGCCGAAGCTGAAAAAGAGGCGGAAGTTATACTGTGGGATGGCGGTAATAATGACTACCCCTTCATCCGGCCCGATCTCTCCATCGTTGTGCTTGATGCACTTCGTCCCGGTCACGAGACGCAATATTTCCCGGGTGAGACGAATTTGCGCTCCGCTGACGTGCTGGTCTTGAACAAGACATCGAGCGCGACCTCACAAGCGCTTGGCCTCATCCGTAAACACGCTGCTCAACTGAACCCTAAAGCGAAGATTCTTCTGGCCGATCTTGTCGTAAGCCTTGAATCTCAGTCTTCATTATCCGGAAAACGCGTTGTTGTAATCGAGGATGGACCAACTCTGACCCACGGCGGGATGGCGTTCGGAGCCGGCGCCGTGGCAGCGCGCGCCGCGGGTGCAGAAATCATCGATCCACATCGATTCGCGGTCGGCAGCATTGCTGAAGCTTACAGAAAATACTCGCAGATAGGGCCAGTGGTGCCGGCGCTCGGCTACTCTGATGTGCAGCGTAACGAACTCGAGGAAACGATCCGCCGCACCAAAGCTGACTTGGTGATCGATGCGAGTCCTGCGCGCCTCGATTGGGCGCTCCGAATCGAGATACCCGTGGTTCGCGTCCGGTATCGATTCGAACAGACGTTTGGTCCATCAATCTTCGATCTGGTTGAGGACATGATTCAAACGCACATTAGGTCGATGAGCGAATTTTCGTAACTCAGGCGCGAGAGCCGTCAGGCACCCGATCAGCGGCCGGCCGCGGCGGGCTGCCTGATAAACTCCGGCATAATCCTGGTTGCGAAAAGATCGAATGATTGGCGCGCCTGGGCGGCGGTCAGGTTGCCCCACGCGAAGGTTAACACCATGTAATCGACGCCGGTCTCTTCGATACACTGCGCAATTTCGTCCCGCACGCGCGCAGCGCTTCCGACAAAAATTGCCCTGCCCTCGCGATATGCTTCGTACTCCGGCGGGAAGGCGAGCACCGTAGTATTAAACTGACGCCACAAATGCTCGATGTTATCGTAAAAGACCTGGTAGGCACTGCGGGCAATCTGCTCAGCTTCCTTGTCGTTCGGCGCGATATAGACGTGTCGGGTTGTGCCGACACGCGGCGTGAGGATATTCGGATTCAGATCAAGCTCGGTATGTGCGCTATCCTTTAGATTTTCCCGATAAACCTCATTGGCGCGCTTCACCAGACTCAGCGAACCGAGTGTCACTACATGCATGCGATGGGATGCGGCGTGGCGCGCGCTCTGCTCGGTAATCGCACCATACCAGAAGCCGGGATGCGGCCGCTGCACCGGATGGAGCGCGACAGGAACATCATCATATCGGTAGACCGGCCCGCGATGCGTCAGCCGTTCGCCGGCGAGGCCCTTGACGATCACTCTCAAGGCATCATCGTAGATGTCGCGCCGGTCGTAAAAGGGGGTTCGAAAAATCGCGAGTTCGAAGGGCGAAACGCCTGCGCCAACGCCTATCTCAGCACGCCCGTTGCTAAGGTTGTCGAGCATCGCAATTTCTTCGACCAGACGAAGCGGATTGTAGAACGGCAGGAGATAGACCAGCGTGCCGAGCCGAAGCTTTCGGGTGTGTTGAGCAGCCGCGGTTAGAAACAGATTCGGCGATGGCGCCATCCCCAGCGGGGTCGCGTGATGCTGCGCCAGGTGATAGCCCCATATGCCTGCGCGGTCGTATTCCTCGAGCAGACGCAGGCGCTCGTTGTAAAGTTCCGGCAGACTGGAGTTCCCGCTGGTACGCTCGATATGGTCGAAAACTCCGAAAGCTAACTCGTTCATCGCTTCACTCCCGAAGCTTCGCTACTGAGGACTCTCGGCTTCGAGACCCCGTTTTTGAGTGGTAGGCACGCACAAAGGCGACTAAGGTTCCTCGCAAATACGCGGCGCTTCCTGGATACCGCGGTTGAAGCGCGACACCGCCTTGCGCCATGCGACTAGCGCATTATCGAACATGCAGAGCACTTCCTCGTCCCAGCCGGCGTTGTCTTCATAGAATTTCTGCATGCTCTCGCGCGCGAACAGGTCTGCGTCATTGAACCCACGCAAGCCGATTGGTTCGAAGAAGCCGTTGTAAAGCGATTCGGCCGCGCTCCGTTCATCTTCGTTGCGGCACGGACCGACCACGACCTCCCAGTATTCGTGATGCTTGTCGTCCGTCGGGATGTACCATTCGAGCTGCGACCAACCGGGAATCGGCCAGTGTTCGACCTGCAGCAGACCCGGCAGCACGGTCGAGACTCGGAAGTAGTAGGGCTTCTTCCCCTTCGCCTTCATCTTGACGAGCGGATTTTCGAGGATCGGTTTCCAGGCACCCTCGCGGTTGTACATGCACATGATGCCCTTGGGGCCATCGGGCTCATCAATGAACCGCACGGCATCCTCTCGCACCGGTTCTACTCCGATTGGTATCAGCCGGTCCTGGCTGTTCACCATCATACTGTCCCAGTGAATCAGCAGATGGCCCGGATCGTAGCCGTTCTCGACTGCGAGCCGCCAATTGGCTTTGCCGGTGCGATGGATGCCGCGAACGAATACGTCAGGGTCGAGCAGATGCTTGACCGGGTTGGGATCGTCGGTAATGCGAAGCGGCAGGTCGGAACTCAACGGCGGAACCGGCTTATAGTTTTCGTCGCCGACAAAGACGAAGATAATTCCGGCCACCTCCTGGACCGGATAAGTCCGGATTCGAACCCGCCCGATGTTCTGATCATCCGGACATCCGGCGATGGTCTTCAGTACGCCATCGTCGAGTCCGAAGCTGAAGCCGTGATACCAACAGGTCATCAAATCATCGGTCAGAACCATCGGTTTGCCTGAGAGCTTGACGCCGCGGTGGGGGCAGCGGTTCTGCATCGCGTAGGTCTTGCCCTTCGCGCGCCGCAGCGCAATTTCGTGCCCGGCGATCAGGACACCTTTAACCTGATTCTCACCCAGTTCGTTGCTGAACAGCGCCGGATACCAGTGGTTTTTGAGACCCCACACCGCTTCGATATAAGGCGCATACTGCCTGCTCGGCGAGACTCGGGCACTCGTCCTCTGCGCAAGGGCCATTTAGTTCCTCCTCGGATAAATCCGATTTGCTTGGAGTTGCTTCAAATTCGCGATGTTCAGCCCGACCACTGGCTACCTCTCAGCGGGTATATCGATGTTTTGGGCCGCCAAGTCCTCTTTGCGCATAATTCCCGTGTCACCGTACAGCCGGACCTGCGATCGGATTTCAGCCATCAGTTCAGCCGGGGACTGCTCAAGGTTGACCTTTATTCCGAAGGGCTGGCGCGCTTTGAGGCCGGTGGCGCAATAAATCTCGCAACGATTTCCCTCGGGATCGTAGAAATAGATGCCGACCGCGTTACCGTGCGAGAGAACGACGTCGAACCTGACCCCCTGTTCCTTGAACCGCCGGTAGTATCCGATAACATCTTCGAGCGTTTCGCAGCGAAATGAGACCTGCTGCACGACCCGAGCCTCCGGCCCGACGTTGCGGCCGCCGCATAGCAGGAGCTCGTGATGCTCTGCCTCGGGCCTTGCGCTCATGAAGACCATGCCCATTTCCGGGTCTTCATCGGTCACCTTCAGCCCCAGGGTATCGCGGTAAAACGCCTTCTCCTTTTGAAGGTCTTGTACATGCAGACCTACGTGGCCGAGCTTCGATATCGAGGGTGTCACCATCGTGGTTGTTCTCCCTGCTTGGCGGAGCATCGAGTGTTCATGACGCGAAAGTTATGCCATTCACCTTCGACATCAATGCGCTAAGATGGGTTCCATTGTGGAACCGGTCTATTTCGGCCTCGTCTGGAAACATGAACTGGAACTGCTCAAACCGCTGCTTGAGGCGGTAAGCGGTAATCGTGACGCGGTCCTCGCCGAATGGTGGGAGCTCTACAGCCTCCACTTCGGTGATCGTCGAGCGCTCTCGCGCGCCGAATTCTTCCGGATCCACGGAGCTGATCTGGACGCCACGGTCTCCACGCTCAAGCGCGAAGCTTTCGCGGAATTCGTTACCGCCATCCGTACCATAGGCGAACAACTGGCAGAGAAACAGGTGCCGTTCGGTGAGATCGTCGCGTCAATGCATTTGTTGGAAGAGGCGGCAATCCGCACGTTTCCTAAAACCGCGGAGCTCTCGGCCTACAGACTTTTCGATAAAGTCAGCCACTGCCGCACTGCAGTCCTTGCCGAGAGCTACTTCAAGTCGAGCTCCGCGTTAAACGTCGCCCGGGTCGAGGACCTGGAGCGTGAAGCTGCCCAGCTACCCGTTCAGGCGCGAACTTCCTTCCACGGACTGGTCGGCGTCACGCCTGCAATGCGCGCTTTATACGAGCGGATCGAGGCAGTTGCCGGGGTACGCAGCACCGTCCTGATTGTCGGGGAAAGCGGCACGGGCAAGGAGCTGATTGCGCGGGCGATCCACGAACGGTCGCGGACGCGACACGCTCCCTTCATCGCGCTCAATTGCGCGGCGCTACCGCGGGAACTCATCGAGAGCGAGCTTTTCGGCTATAGCCGCGGCGCGTTTAGCGGTGCGACCGGCGAATATCTTGGTCTCTTCCGGGCCGCGGATCGCGGGACGCTTTTCCTCGACGAGATCACCGAAATGAGCGCTGCAACCCAGAGCAAACTCCTGCGCGCACTCCAGGAGCATACGGTACGCCCGATCGGCTCGACGCGCGAGATTCGCGTGGATACGCGAGTTATCGCCTCGACCAACCGCGATCCGGCCGAGGCCGTGCGGGAAGGCCATCTCCGGGAGGATCTCTATTATCGTCTGGGCGTGAACATCCTGAGGGCCCCACCGTTGCGCGAGCGCCTGGCAGACATCCCGCTGCTGGTGGACCACTTCGTGTCGTTGTTCAACGAGAAATTGAGCCGCATGCCTCCGATTAGCGGCGTCGAAGCACCGGCCCTCGAAGCGATGAGCAACTACGGCTGGCCAGGAAACGTGCGCGAGCTCTCCAATGCCGTTGAACAGGCGTTTACATTCTGCCAATCGGACACGATTGCGCTAAACGATTTGCCGGCGGCGCTCTCTGAACGCAGGGCAGCCATTCCGAAGAGCCATGAACCGGAGTCCACACTTGACATGGGCGAATATCAGCGCGGCCTGATCGAACGGGCGCTGCTGCGGACCGGCGGCAACAAGCTCAAAGCCGCCCAATTGCTGGGTATCTCCCGAAAAGGGCTTTACGACAAGCTCAAGCGGTACGGATTTGGTTCCGAACGGAAATCAGGAAGCGGGCGATCTCGCTCCACTGTAAAATAAAGTAACAGTACTTTTGTAACCGATTTACACAGTCCTCTTCCACGTCACGCCATTAACTGTCCATTGCCACGCTGCGGAAGCTGAACCGCAGCTTGCGTAGACGGCACGAAACTCGCTGGTACCGGCAGGGACCAGGAGATGATGCCTACCCAATCAATCGCGTTCGCCGACGAAGGAGACCCAAAATGGGCATTATACGGATCGGTCATATCTCGTTGCGTGTTACGAACCTGGACGCGGCGCGGGCCCATTATAAGGACGTGGTCGGGCTCTATGAGACACATCGCGATCGCGACGGAACCACCTACTATAAATGCTGGGACGAGTGGGACAAGTACAGTCTGATATTGACACCGGGCCGCACCCCGGGCGCCAACTATGTTGCCTTCAAGGTCGAGAACGAATCCGACCTCGATGAACTGAGCAGGCGAATTCGCGATTACGGTGTGGCGGTTGAACAGCTCCCACCGGCCACGATTCCATTCACGGGCAGGGCGCTGTCATTCAGGCTGCCCAACACCACTCGGATGGTGCTCTTCGCAGAGAAAGAGCGGGTTGGAAAAAACGTAAGTGCAGTTAATCCCGATCCGTGGCCCGATGACATTCACGGTTGCGGCGTGATGCATCTCGATCATTGTCTGTTGGTGGCGGAGCTCGATCCGGTCCGCGGGATCAACAAGGTCGCCGAATCGGCTGATTTCATGACCCAGGTGCTCGATTTCCAGTTGACCGAGCGCTTCCTTGGAGGACCGCGTCATGAACTCGGTATGGCGTTCCTGACCCGCTCGAGCAAACCACACGATCTCGCGCTCGTCGGCGGCCCTCGCCCCGGGCTTCATCACGTCGGCTTCTACCTGGATAGCTGGGATCATGTGCTCCGGGCGGCCGACGTGATGGCGAAGCATCGGACGCGCATCGACTTCGGTCCGACGCGCCATGGGATTACGCGCGGAGCGACGATCTACTTTTTCGACCCGTCGGGAAATCGCAATGAGACCTTTGCAGGCCTGGGTTATTGGGTGACGCGCGACATGCCGGTCGTCGATTGGACCGAGGAACAGGTGGGGCGCGGCATCTTCTATCACTCCGGAGTGATCACTGAGACCTTCCGCAGCGAGTACACCGCCGCATCATAGGCGTTCCACGGGGTAAAGGAACGAGAGATGAAAGCTGGGAAAGACCACGACTACGCCGCGTTGATCAAGAGCGATCGAGTCCACTCGCGCCTTTACGTCGATCCACAGATATTCGCCGATGAAATTCAGACTATATTCGGACGCGGATGGGTCTACGTCGGGCATGAGGGCGAGGTGCCGAAGGCCGGGGACTACGTCCTTAAGCGAATCGGCCGGCAGCCGGTCATCATGGTCCGCGATCACGACGGTCGCGTGCGGTTGCTGCTCAACCGATGCCGCCATCGGGCCGCGACCGTGTGCGCAGAGGAGCGGGGCAACGCGCGAGCATTTCGCTGCGCATATCACGGCTGGACCTTTCGGCTTAACGGCGAGTTGTCCGGCATCCCATTTCCAGATGCCTACGGCCGGAACTTCCACAAGCGTGATTTCGGACTTACCAGCGTACCCCGGGTTGCGAGCTATCGGGGCTTCGTCTTCGGCAGTCTCAGCCCCGCGGGCGTAACGCTCGAGGAGCATCTGGGCCGTGCGGCCCGGGAGCTGGATCTGTTCGTCGGCTTGTCGCGACCCGAAGACGTTGAGGTTCGGGCCGGAATCAACAAGTACGATTACCGCGGCAACTGGAAGCTCGCCGTCGAAAACTCGATGGATGGGTACCATCCCAACTTCACCCATCAATCGTTCGTCGCCGAGCTGCTGCACAAAATCCGCTCCAATCCCAGTCCTGAGCATCGCAGCGCCTTCAATCCCAAGTCATTCAGTCCCGGCGGCGGGATCAGTCGGGATCTGGGAAATGGGCACGTGATGCTCGATTACGGGTTTCGCATGTACGACCCGCTGAATCGTGATGCGCTTCCGGCGGTTCGTGCCACCACTCCGGCCGGCGCGCAAAATCTGGCCGAACTTGCACGCCGCTTTGGCAGCGAACGGGCCGCTGACATGTTGCGCGAGGGCTGCACGCATACGCTGATTTTTCCGAACCTGATTCTGATCGGTGTGCAGATCCGCGTGGTGCAGCCAATTTCCATAAATCAAACCCAGGTATGCCTCTATCCAACCACGCTCAAATGGCTGCCCGAAGAGGTTAACGCGATCCGTCTGCGATGCCATGAGGCCTTTTTCGGCTCCGCAAGCTTCGGCGGCACGGACGATGTGGAAATTTTCGAACGTGTTCAGGCCGGACTGATGGCAGATGTCGATCCATGGCTGCTCTTGTCGCGCGGAATGCATCGCGAGCGCCGCGACGAAGAAGGGCTCACCGTCGGCGACATCAGTGACGAACTGACGCAGCGCGCGATCTGGCGCCAGTGGAAGCGAGTGATGGTGCAGGAGCATCCGGCCGGATCCCGACGCGCGCGATCGACGCGGAGCCGACTTGCTCGAGACGAGGTGGAGCATGAGCGTGCAACGGCTAAATGACGACCTGATCGTTGACGACCGCGAACGCGGCCTTTTTTCGGTAAACCGCAAGGTGTTTGTGTCCCCCGAGATCCTCGAACTCGAGCGCGAGCGCGTTTTCGATCGCACCTGGCTCTTCGTCGGACACGATTCGGAAGTTCCCGCCTCAGGGGATTTCCGAACGCGGACTGTCGCGGGCCGACCGCTCATCATGTGCCGCGGGAGGGACGGCGAGGTGCGAGTGCTGATCAATAGCTGCACGCACCGCGGCGCTGAGGTTTGCCGTGCTGAGGAAGGCAATGCCCAGACCTTCCGCTGTTTTTACCACGCCTGGACCTTCGACAACCGCGGCGCGTTGGTCGGCGTTCCGGGCTCCGACGGTTATGCCCCCGGCTTTCGCCGCGAAGATTTCGCGTTGCGCAGCGTGCCGCGAATCGCAAACTACCGTGGCATGGTCTTCATCAGCTTCGACCGCGAAGTCGAGGATTTCGTGACCTACCTTGGCGATGCCAAAGAGATTCTCGACGTCATCCTCGATCAGGGGGAGGACGGGATGGAGATCGTTGGCGGAACGCAGAAGTACTCGATGCGCGCCAACTGGAAGTTGCTCGTCGAGAACAGCATGGACGGGTATCATTTGGCGGCCACCCATCAGACTTATGTCGAGTATCTGCGCTCGGTCGGAGTCAAGTTGAAGGGTTTGCCGGGAGTTGGACGGGCGTTGAACAAGGGCCACGCGGTAATCGAGTATGAGGCCGCGTTCGGCCGTCCCATCGCCCGATGGGAACCGCGCTGGGGCGAGGGGACCCGGGCTGAAATTCAACAGAGAAAAGATCGTTTGGTGGAGCGCTTTGGGTCGCACCACGCACGCCGGATTGCCGACTACAGTCGCAATTTTTTCATCTATCCGAATCTGATCATCAACGACATCATGTCGCTCACCTTGCGCACCTTCCATCCCGTCGAGCCCGATTATATGGAAGTCACGGCCTGGGCGCTCGCTCCAAAAGGCGAGTCGCCCAAGTGGCGCAGCTTGCGGCTCGACAATTTTTTGACCTTCCTCGGGCCCGGCGGCTTCGCAACGCCAGACGATGTGGAAGCCCTGGAGAGCTGTCAAATCGGATTCCGCTCGCTCAAGGAACTCGAATGGTCTGACATCTCGCGCGGGATGATGCGCGATCCCCGACCGGATGACGAAGAACAGATGCGTTCATTCTGGCGGCGCTGGCACGAACAAATGCGGGGTCGGAACGCGCGCCGTCGCGCGGCCGCATAAGGGTTGGTCGTCGAAATCGAATCAGACTCCAAGCTTCGACGAGGATTCCACGTGCAGGTCAAACGTCTCGGATACATCGCAATGGACGTTGCCGATCTTGACTCGTCCGTAAGATTTTATCAGGACGTGGCGCATCTGAATGTAAGCGAGCGTCGCGACAAGCTCGTCTTCCTGACCGGCGGTCGGGAACATCACTGGCTGATTTTACGCCAAAGCAATCATTCTCGTTTTCAGCGAGTCGCCTTCGAGATGAACAGCGAGGCCGAACTCGACGCTATGGCCGAGCGACTGGAGCAGGCAGGGACTAAAGTAACTGCCGGCGACGATCTGGCAAATGAGCGCGTGGCGCGCTACGTGCGCTTCACCGATCCCGATGGGCTGATGGTGGAACTCTTCACGGGAATGGTGGAGCTGCCGGGGGAGCCGCTTTACGTTCATAACATCCGGCTCGAAAAGATGTTGCACGCCGTATTTCGCGTTACCGACATCAGCCGCTCTTATAAGTTTTATCACGACCTGCTGGGCTTCAAGGCGTCCGACTGGGTCGAACACCACGCGGTCTTCCTGCGTTGCGCCGATCTCTATCATCATTCACTGGCGCTGTTTGGCGGCGCGCGCGAGGCTGCGTTCGACCACTTATGCATCCTCGTGCCGACGCTCGATGATCTAATGCGGGCGCGCGCCAACGTAATCGCGCTGGGTGTTCCGCTGCGGAACGATCTTCTGCGCCACGGCCCGTCCGGTTCGATCGCCTTTTATCTTCAGGATGAGCCGAACCGGATGACGACAGAGTTCTGCATCGAGCATGGCCGGATTCTCGACCACGCTCATCGTCCCCGCATTTTGCCCGCAATACCCGAGACGCTCGACGTCTGGACCCCTCTGGGCACAGGCATCCGGGGAGCCTTCAAGGCACCGACGAGGATTAGTCCACAATCAGTACCCAGTTATCAGGAGGTGCTCGGAATCGAATCGCTCTCGGAGCGAGAGGTTTGAGCGAGGGTAGCGCAACCACCGCTGTTGTGCGAAGTTGCAGACAAAATTTTCATCTTTTTTAGGTAGTGCAGGATCCGGAGGCATAAAGGTTCAACTCCGGCGGAGTGTCGGTTCGAAGGTTCGCAAAGAAGTGGAGAAAAAATGATGCCTGGTTCAATTTTTTCTGCAGACTCGCACGTGCTCGAACCGCCCGACTGCTATTTGAGGGCGATTGATCGACGGTATCGGGATCGGGCGCCTCACGTAATTCATGATCAGCGTTTGGGCGATATCTTTGTCATCTGGGGGATCGACAAGCCAGTCCCGCTCGCACTCTTTTCGGCAGCCGGAGTCGAACCGTCCAAAGTCAGCGAGAAACCACCTCGATTCGAGGAATTGCCGCGCGCCGGCTGGGACCCGGAGGCGCGCCTTGCTGCGCAGGACCGCGACGGTGTCGCCGCCGAGGTTCTTTACCCAAGCGCAGGCATGCTGCTCTGCAAGCATCCCGACGCGGACTATCGCCAAGCCTGTTTTAAAGCTTACAACCGTTGGATTGCTGAGTACTGTGCGCGCCACCCGGGCCGACTGATCGGCGTCGGCAACGTCTCGATGCGCTCAGCCGAGGATTCCATTGCCGAGGCCCGGGAAATCAAACAGCTCGGCCTCAAGGGAATAATGTTGCCGGGCTATCCGGTACAAGAGGATTACGACAGCCGGCAATACGATTCGTTTTGGGAGGCCTGCGTGGAGTTGGAACTGCCGGTCACCTTTCATCATTTGCCCGGCTCCCGCAATCCCAACGAGAAAACCGACACGATCTATGGCAATAGCAACCGGGGCGTCAACTCGAAACTCAATTCATGGATGAATCTGGTTCGTGGGAACCAAGATCTCATCGCGATGTTTATTTTTGGCGGAGTCTTCGAGCGCCATCCGAAACTCAAGTTGATCTGCGCGGAGGCGGACGCCGGTTGGGCGCCGCATTTCATGTATCGCATGGATTACGCGTACAAACATCATCGACACCATATCCAGACGGAGGTTCTGTCAAAGGCGCCGAGCGACTACTTCCGTGAGAATGTCTACGTGACCTTCCAGGATGACCTGGTAGCTTTGCAGTTGGCGCGAATGTGCAACATCGAACACTTGATGTGGGCCAATGACTATCCGCATTTCGATTCAACTTGGCCTCGTTCGCAAGATGTAATCCGCGAACAAATGGCCCATCTGTCCGAAAAGGAGAAATCCTTAATCCTGCACGACAATTTGATCGAGTGCTATGGTCTGTCGAAAAGCCTTTGACCATCTGCGGAGGCAAAGAATCGACCACCTGGTCAGACTCAGCATTAACAGGGAGTAGCCCATGCGATTCATCGCCTTCCATCTCATGCCGTATCGGAACCTTCCAGCCGATTTCGAAGCACGTTATCCGAGCGTCTGGGTGAACGTACCGAAATCGCTCTACGATCCGGCTGAGGGGCATCGCCTGTATCATCAGTACCTCGATGAGTTGGAGTTTGCGGTTGACCTCGGTTACGACGGGATCGGTGTCAACGAGCATCACAGCAACGCCTATGGCCTGATGCCGTCGCCGAATCTGATGGGGTCCATCCTGGCGCGAAAAGTGCGTCATTCATCCAAGACCGCGCTGCTGGTGCTGGGCAACAGCATTGCACTGTACAATCCGCCGATCCGCGTGGCGGAAGAGATGGCAATGCTCGATGTGCTGTCAGGCGGAAAATTCATCGGAGGATTTCCAGTCGGCACCTCGATGGACACCAACTATTGTTATGGCGTCAATCCTGCCGAGATGCGTGATCGCTATTACGAGGCCCACGATCTGATCATCAAAGGCTGGAAGACCGAGGCGCCATTTGCCTTTAACGGCAAATACACGCAACTCCGATATGTCAATCCATGGCCGCGCCCGATGCAGACTCCGCATCCACCGGTCTGGATCCCGGGTGGCGGCAGTGTCGAAACCTATGACTTCGCGATTAAGCATAATTACTCATTCTCGTATTTGAGCTTCTTTGGATATCGATACGCGAAAAAGGTGATGGGGCCCTTCTGGGAGCGGGCGCAGGCGCTTGGCGCCGATATGAATCCATACCGCGCCGGCTACGCACAGCTTCTATGCGTGTCGGAAACTGATGCGCGTGCCCAGACGGATTACGAGCAGCACGTCCGTTATTTCTTCGCCAAATGTCTGCACATCGACCCGCGTCATTACGAGGCGCCGGGCTATCGGACTGCCGCCACTCTTCGCGCCGGTCTCCGCAGCCAGTTCGAGGCTGCGGAAAGCGCAACCCAGCTCCTGAAGGAGGGCAAACTCGACTGGAATGGCCTGCTTGACAGAGGCTTCGTGATTGCCGGATCTCCTGCCACGGTGCGAGATCGTCTGATTGAGGCGGCGCGTGAGCTGAATACCGGCAATATTCTTTTGCTTAATCACATCGGTTCGATGCCGCATCACTTAACCACGAAGAATCTGCAGATCTTCGCCGAAGAGGTGATGCCGCAGATCAGGCGCGCTGATCCCTTCGAAAAATGGAATCCCTCAGCCTACTGGCCTCAGAAGGTTCTTTCCGAGCGGCTCTAGAGGAGGAGAAATGCCTCAGCCAACCGTCAGAGAATACGTTCTTCCCCGTGACATCACGATCACAACCTTGGAAGCGGGTCGCGGCGAGCCGCTGATGTTTCTGCATGGAGCGGGCGGGTTAACTTGGGACCCGTTCCTCGACACGCTTGCAACAAACTACAGGGTTTATGCCCCCCATCTGCCCGGCAGCGGGCCGTCGCGCGGCCTTGAGAATATTCGCGACCTGTGGGACCTGGTGATCACTTACTACGATCTGCTTGACGCACTGGGAGTGGATTCAATCAATCTGGTTGGCCATTCGTTGGGCGGCATGATCGCGTGCGAAATGGCGGCGGCCGATCCGAGCCGCGTCCAGCGTCTGGTTGCTCTCTGTCCGGCGGGAGTCTTTCACGAAAACCGCCCGGCGCCGGATCTGTTCGCTTTGCTGCCCAGGGAGCGGGTGGAGTATATCACTTACGATCCGCAATCTGAGCTCGCGAGCTCGCTGCTGGCGCTTCCTGAGGAGGTCGATGAAAAGGTCGAGGTGCTTATCGACCGTCTGACGACCTTGCAGGCGGCCGCGAAGTTTCTATGGCCGATCCCCGATAAAGGCCTGCGTCGCCGCATGCATCGGATTAAAGCGCCGACGCTGCTCATTTGGGGCCGGCAGGATCGAATGATACCTCCCGCTTACGCCGATGACTTCAAAGCCGGGATTCCGCAGGCGGAGCTGGTGATGCTCGACAAGGCATCGCATCTGGTTCACCTGGAGCAGTGCGCTCAATGCGTCGAGCTTATCGGCAAGTTCATGTCAGGCACGGCGCCAAAGTCGCCCTGATTGTTAGTACTGCACTATTATAATAGGTGTTATCTAGGCTCCGACACACGCCCCGATAGTAGTGTTTTAGCGATCTGTACCGGCTTGCCTGCTCCGTTTTTGCAGGGAGACTTGTTGGGCGTATCCGGCCCGCCATCGCGAAGAGAGCCCGAGGCAGCAATCAGGACCCTGATTCAGCCCTTCCGCGAGTTTATATAGAGCGTTGCGGAACCGCCGAAACGGGGCCGGCCCCGGTGCCCTTCAGATACGAAGTTGCTCAAGTTTCGAAGCGCTAACCGGAACTATGAACCCAGCGGGAGCTCGGATCCGAGAGGCTTGCAAAACGATAGCCGGCCACCACTTCAAGAGGCGCCACGAATGGTCCCAAAGTTGAAGATTTGCCCAGCCCGGGGCGAGAAAGAATGCGACCAGTCCCGATTCGAGCCAAGCCTTTCGTTGTCCCGGATTGCGGGTGATTCTGAGATCACCTGAAATTACGATCCAGTCTCCCTGTTCGGCGAGTTTCGAGATCCATTCCTCGTCGGGCGTGTCGACGCGGAAGAGCTCGCTCAGGTGACGCGTCTCATGGTCGCGTTCGAGCTGCCTCAAGGCGGCAACGAACCGCGAGGAGGTAGTGTTATCGAAGAAGAATCTCACGCCGCGAGGCGCATTTCATAATCGATAGCCGCTCGTACCGATCGCGGCGGGATGAGATACCAGTCCGCGACATATCGGATGACCTGATCGCTCGGGCGCGCCACCGCAGAACCAGCGAGCTCCAACTCGACGTCCTTAGCCCGATGCGTCTGTTCCGCCCGGGCGGCTCGATACAGCACAATCGTTGGAATTCCTTCCTTGACAATCGGCTGGCCGAAGTTTCGACGAGCGTCGAGCATGACCGGCGCCCTCTTCCCCATCGGCCACCAACGCCCAACGAAGGGGCCAACGAAATCGAGGCCGTCCGTCTTCAGAAATGGCTTGAGAATATTTGTAAGGGCGTACTGGTCACTGACTAAGTCCAAGAGCGCTTTCTCGCCGACCTGCAGGAGCACGTTTCGACCATCCGTCAAGAACTTACGGGTGGCAAAAGGATGACCTACCTGCAAAAGTTCCGCGGCTCGACGATGTGCCTTTCGGAGCAGAGGCCAGCGCACACCGGCCGTTAAAAAGCCGTGGACGCACATCACCTCGATCAGATCTTTGAACGTTAATTCGATGGATCCGTCGCCGCCGATATCGGCCATCTCCCGGGCGAAGACCGGCGGAGACACTCTGGTCTCACCGTGCCGACTGAACGAATATCCTTGCATCCAGCGCCGAATTCTGCCCGCGGAGATAGATGTCAATCGCGATGCCTCTGCCGCTGTATAAACACCACGACCGATCCAGCGATATTCGCGTTGACCGACGCTTTTCGGTTCTGCTGACATGTCCCTTGTGGTCCATTTAGGCATAGCCGACCTGCCTTCGATTGGGAAGCAGGCGCCAAGGGCATTCTCAGACGCTTTATTTCCGAATCGCAGCACGCAGCGCTGCGTCGACTTTCGCGGCGGCGGCTTCCTGCATCCTTGGCAGGATATGCGAGTACACGTCGAGCGTGATGCTGACGGTCGAATGGTCGAGGCGCTCGCTGACGACCTTCGGATAAATACGTTTGCCGCAGCAGCATCGTCGCGTGCGTATGCCGGAGATCGTGGAATCCCGGTCCCGTAAACGCCTGAAGGGAACAATGATGATCCGCGCGGAATCTTCTGAATCGGGCGGCTTCTATTGTTTGCAAACCGTTTGCAAACGGCTAGGATTCGCCGCGCGCTGCGTGTGAAAATCCTTTAGAATCAAAGCTCGGAGGAGGAAGGGGCCCGGTGGCCCCACCGGTCTTCAAAACCGGCTTGGCGGGCATTGCGCTCGCCGGAAGGTTCGACTCCTTCCCCCCTCCGCCATCTTGGTTCCATGGGTATGAGGCCTGTGTGGGATGCGGGTAGAAGCCGAAAAGAGACTCTCGACCGGGACGAACTCTCCGCAAAAAAGCGACAGAATTTTTTGTGCTCTTGAATTGTTGTCGATTCCGTTGCGCCGTGTCGGAACCGAAAATCCCGAAAAGTGAAGTTTAGACCGCGATCTTCAACCCGGCGTCTTTCGTGATTCGCAATCAGCAATGAAGGATCGGACGCGCTTGCATAGATCGCTGCTCTGATCGAGAAATCCGTCAATCGCAGTGAAATGATTTTTGCCCGGTTGCTCATAATAGTCGGCCGAAAGCCCGGCGCCTTTCAGCGCCGCGACATAATCCGATGACTGCCGCTTGAATTCGCTGGTCTCGTCTCCGCCGACCGTCGCGATCATCGGCGCCGACTTGCGCGGCAATTTGAACTGCGGACTCTCGTTTCTGACGATTTCCTCGCTCAACTGGAGCATCGGTTGCAGCCAGGAGTAGCGTAGCGGCCGCAAATCGAACAGCCCGCTGATTGCAAACCCACCCTTAATGACATCTGCCGGCAGACCGTAATCGGTTTCCCAATCGGTCGCCAGCAGCCGCGCGACTTGATGTCCGCCAGCGGAATGACCGGCGACAAAAATCCGATTGCAATTGCCGATGATGGGATGTTCCGAGCGGTAGAGCCATGCAACCGCGGCGCGGCTCTGTCGGGTTATCTCGGGCAGAGTTACTTTCGGACAGAGCGCGTAATTTGTCACCACAGTCGTAATGCCGAGCGCCACCGGTCCGCGCGCGACCAGGCTAAATTCCTTGGAGCTGAGTCGTCGCCAGTATCCGCCGTGGATGAAAACTAGAATCGGCGCATCCGGATCCGCGGCGGGAAAAACATCCATCGTCTCTTCGACCGTCGGACCGAAGCGCACGTCAAGCGTGCACTTGAGATCATGCCGCGCACTCGCGCTTTCCTTTACGAAGAATCGGGCGTAGACCCCGAAATCCGGAACCCCGCGCTCGGGATCGTACTGAGTATCTATTTCTTCCTGCTTCGAAAATTCGCGATATAGAATCAAGACAGCTTCTCCACAGCCAGTTAAGCCCGAATAACTATTTTGGTTCTGGTTCGCGCGGCCAGAGCCGCTCGATCAATTTCGTAATCTCACCCGATGGTGGTTCGCGATGATCCGGATCATTGAACAGCAGTTCGAGATCGTGCCCGGCCGCGCGCGCCTCTTTAAGTATTTCCATTTCGATGGCCAGCGAGAGTGCGAACTCGTCCGGCTGACGCCGCGCCCTGACGGATTCGAGTGCCGGTTCGAGGTTATGAATCGCCTTGCGGACCAGCTTCCGTCTGAACAGCTCCTGGACCTCTTCGCGTCCGCGAAACCCGAACACCACGCGCACGGTTTCCAGGAGCGCATCCAGCTCTGAGAGAATCGGTTTTTCCGACGAAGGACGGATCTCCTCGAATGACATAAATGTTCCTACACTGGCGCGCTTTCGAGTATGCGCAGATCGCGCGAGGTCGGATTATTCAGTCCGGCTATACTGATCGAAATCTCGCGCTTGGTATCTTCATCTTCAATCCATCTATACATGCGCACGCCCCAGATGTCGTGCCAGACGCCGGAGGCCGTGTGATGCAGCGTCTGATGATGGCTGGTTTCCATCACTTCCTCTGCGACCGGGCGCCGGGCGTCCTCGTATGCCACGAGCGTTTCGTCTGAGACGTTGTCTTTCAGGAAGCAGCGCTTGATGACCGCGGCCAGAACCTCTGCATCGAGGATCGCCATGTTCATCCCTTGCGCGGTAGTTGGATGAATCGTGCGTGCGGCCTCACCGATGAGGCAGACGTTGCGCTTCACATAGCGATTGCTGTGCGTCCACGAGACCGGATAGGAATGCGACAGATGATCCATCGCGCCGCTGGTGTCGATATGCTCCAGCACCGGCGCGCGCACCAGCAAACGATGGCGTAGCTGTGCTGCCGAGAGCTTGCCCCATTCCGGCTGCGCGCCGCGCGGAATCTGCACCGGGATGCGCACCTCTTCGCCGCCGTCCAGCGGAATCAGGACCGTGAGCCCGTGCCGCCCGACATACTGCATACCCTTGCGATCCATCTCGGGAACTTTCGGACGCGGCGTCGTGAGCATCAGATACTCGTGATCGTACCGATACCGCTCCTCCTGCTCGATGCCGAGAAATCTGCGCAGCCGCGAGCGGGGTCCGTCGGCAGCGACCACCACACGCGCGCGGGCCTCGAATGTGCGTCCGTCCTGCTCCCCGTAGACGCCGGCTACAACGTCTCGCTGCTCGTCGAGCAGGATGCCCGTCACTTCGGCGCCGCGCTGGACATCGATGAAGCGCCGCTTCGATTCCATCGCCGAATAGAGCGCCTGGTGGATGCGCGAATGGCGCAGGATCGTCTGATGATTGAACCTTCCGGGCAATGACGAAAAATTCCAAGAGCCGAGGTGGCCGATCCGCGGATTAAAGAAGTTCCACTCGTAGATCGGGAACCCGCCCATCTCGGTGACGATAGGGTAAATCCCCCAGCGATCGAGCAGCGTGAGCGTCAGCGGCTGAAGCACGTCGCCGCGATTCACTTCGGGTATCTGCGGCAGCCGTTCGAAGATGATCGACGATAGCTCGTATTCCGCTAGCGCATGCGCCATCGATGCGCCGCCGACCGCGCCGCCCACGATTGCGACATCGGTTTCAAATTGATGATCGGCGGGCGCATCCGAAAGCGCACGAGGTCCAAGGGGCAGACGTTTAAGCACAATCCGTAAACCTTCGTGCGAGGCATCCCAAAGATCGACGTTTTTTGCAAGGGTTGTCGGTCGAGAGTTTCGCGCGTAGATGTTCTCAGAGATACCTCGAGCGACCGATGGCGGTCGCGCGGCCAGGAGAAGACGCCAGCATGGCATCCGGCGAAGAGCTCAAGCCCAGCGAACGCACTCGACTGAAAAGGTTTTCGGCGCGTGGACGGTTCGATCGCGCGACCATCAATGCGATCCTTGATGCGGCTCCGATGGCGCATATCGGTTTCGATTACAAAGGTCCGGCGGTTCTGCCGATGATCTTCTGGCGCAAGGAGAACCATGTCTATTTTCACGGCTCATCGAAAAACCGGATGTTCGAAGCGCTCAGCCGCTCGCCGCAATGCTGTTTCGTCGCGTCATTAATCGACGCCTTCGTGCTGGCGCGCGCAGCGATCCATCATTCGGTCAACTACCGATCGGTGGTGATTTACGGCGCGGCCGAAGAGCTAAAGGAGCCGGCCGCGAAGCTCGAGGGACTCAGGGGATTGATAGAACGGTTCTATCCGGGGCGCTGGGATCAGATCAGGCCACCGTCGCCGCAGGAGTTCGTGTCGGTTCGGGTGTTTCGTCTGCCGATCGAAGAAGCATCCGCGAAAATCCGCACCGGCTTTCCAACTCCATACGCCGAGGATTTCGGCATCCCGGTATGGGCCGGAATCGTGCCGCTCAGCACCAGTATCGGACCGCTGCAACTCGATCCGAACAGCGCGCCCGACACGCCGCCGCAGGACATCAGTCATCTGGCGAGTCTGTTGGGTGCCTCGATAAAGACCGCATAGCCGGAAATTGATGCGCACGCGCCCTCATCTGATCAACGACAATTAAGAGTCCTTAACGCTTTCCGGCTCGCTCTCAAATCTGGATCAAGAGCGAGCCGAAAAGGCTCGGACCGAGCGTCCGGCGAGGTTAAATCTGTGACTCGAAACCAAGCCTCAAACCCTCAACCGAAACGGGGCAGGTCCACGCGAACTCGATTCCCGACAGCACCACCGCGTCCCACAGCGATTCTTCGGCCATCCCGCCCAGCGGCCGATGTCACTGCTTCGCTCCGGTTTGCTCCTCAGCCCTGCTCCTGCCAGTCTTCCTCATAGCGGCGACCTCCTTTTAAATCCACCCGATCTTGCGATCGCGCGAGGATTGCCACCACTTCAATTTCAACCCGTTCATCAAGGCATCGCCTTCCTCTGAATGTTTGGGCTCAGGAGGCGAATTCTTCGCCTTTTTCCTCGCGCATCCGGATGTCATCGGTGAGGATCTTGCCGCCGGGCCCGACTATCACCAGCCGACCGATGGTGCTGTTCAGACTTACGCTGGTGCCGTCCGGAAGCCGCCACTGCGCCTCGGTCATCGGCCGGGCGCCAGCGGTCGGCGTGAGCGAGGGTGCGCCGATACGCTCGGATAGATTGCTGAAAATCGCCTTTCCGTAGATTGGATCGAACTTCGCCATCACGAGTTGCATCCCACCGCCGTGCCATACGAACTCGAAAATTACCGTGCGATAGGTAACACCTTCGGATTTGACATCGTTCAGGCGCAAACTTTCCGCTCCGAACGGGCTCGTTTCAGCCGCCGCTTGTGGATAGCGCGCAGCCACATCAGAAAGTTCGTCGCCGAAATGTACGCCCATGAACGAACCGAGATGCGGTCCGCGCGATAGCGGATCGAAGCTCCTGGGAATCGAGCATCCCGAAGCGGTGAGCATCACGACGAAGAGTATCGTCGCTCCGAAGCGCGCAGAGACCCGCCTACGGCCCGTGATTCGAGCCGAAACTCGATTCATAATTGCTGGCAAATCAGGCGTCCCGACCGACCGAATCGCCGGGCAAGATCATGCGAATCGAGCTCGATTCGGCGACATTTAGCAGGATCGCAACGCGCTCCTCGCCGGAGAGGTAGCGCTCGAAGACCGCCTCGATTCCGCGGAACGGCCCTGCGGTGACTATTACGCGCTCCCCCCAACCGAAGGGTCGCTCGACGATCTCAACCACGCCATCGACCGCCCGCTCCCGGATGCTCCTGACGATTTCAGGAGCAACGGTCAGCGGCTCGCTCCCGGCTGAAACGAGGTCGGCCACGCCAAGACTGTACTTGATATCGAAGTAGTTGCCGCGCAGGTCGCATCGCGCGAACAGGTACGAAGGAAAGAGCGGCGCCACCGACCATCCGGGCCTGCCTTTGCGCGGCATCCGCGCCCGCAAAAACGGAAGAAAAACTTCGGGCAGATGACCCGAAAGTTGATCGCGCACCCATCGCTCCTTTCCCGGCTTGGTGCGTATCAGGTACCACTCCATGTTCGCGACCTGGGACATCCTAACCCACCGGCCCGCTATTGCCGCATGTGCCCTCGCTTCGAAACACCACCGAAAGGCGAAGGCTTAAGACAGCAGCGGTACTCAGAACTCTAGTCACCGATCCTTTGACCGCAAAAAAACAAGATAAATCAGCAAGATTTAAACCAGAATGAAGGATTGCCTATTAACAAAAACTTGGTTGATAACCTATGAAAACATCAACTCAAATCCGCCGCCAGATACTCCGCAGTTGCGATATCAACGGCATGATGTCCCGTGATCTTAGGATGATCAACCTCGATGGCGATCCGATTATGCCGCGCGCACTCAACGAAGCGCTCTTGAGTCATCCCGATCGGAAACCGAACGAATTGGACCGCGCTCACCCGATCGTCGGACATCTGACGGATATCGAAGCGCGCCGGAATCCGCCGCGTATCGATGATCATCCAGAGATGGCGATCGATTCCGAGCAGTTCGCGCAACTTCGCCGACCGCTCGGCGGCATCCTCGTACTCGATCATCAGCGTCGCCGACAACTCACCCCCACCGGGCATCAGTTCATTGTAGGTGTCGATCTCGTGCTGAATCGCGGCAGGCTCCGTGATGCGCTCCGTAAGCAGCATCTCCTCGATCTGGTACCAGAGCGTGCGGTCGTTCTCGAAAGTCAATGTCAGATGCTCGGCGACCGTCACGCGCCGCCGGTTTCGCTCGCCGATAAACAGCGGACGCAACCGCTCGCGTATTCGTTGATAATCCGGATAGGCGAGAATGTCGCGAGGTTCGATCGGTTTCATGTTGCTGGTGTTTCGTCTTCAGGTTTCGGCTCAGGTGGAGGCACCGGATCCGGGAAGCCATCGGGTTCGTAGGCTCGGGCCAGCACTTCGAGCGGATGGAGCGGACGGAGTCCCGTCGCCTGCTCGATCTGCAGCGCCGCAAGCTGACAATCGCTGGCGAGCACCCGCGCTCCCGCATCGCGCATCTCTTCAAAGGCCTTCCCGCCCACCTTCATCGAAAGCTCGAAATATTCGCTTTTCATGGCCCAGGTGCCATCGTGCGCCGTGCAGGCGTCGACCGTGGTCACCTCGGTCCCCGGAATCGAGCGGATGAGGTCGCGCGAGCGCATCCCGATATTCTGTGCCTTCAGATGACACGGCAGATGATAGGCGACCGACTTCGGCGTAGAACAGAACCCGCGATCCATTAGACCCTTGCGCCGCAAGTCATAGATCACCTCATGTGTATCGACGACCGCAGCGGCCAGTTCGCGGGCTTCTGCCGTGCCCAGCAGCTCGGGATACTCCTGACGCATCGTAAGCGAGCAGGTCGGATTGATGGCAGCGATCTTGTAGCCCTCGCGGACCAGCGGCAGCATCGAGGCGACATTTGCGCGCGCCTGCTTCTGGGCGAAGGCAATATCGCCTCCGTCGAGCGCGGGCATCCCGCAACACTTCTGTGACGGGCAGGCAATCGCGCATCGATTACGCGCAAGGACGTTCACCGCCGCCTTCGGGGCCTCGGGCCCGTAGTAATTTCCGTAGCAGGTGTAGAACAGAATCACCTTCGCGGCCGGCTCGATCGGAGCCGGTGGGAGCGAGACTCGCGCCAGCCATTTCTCGAAGGTCTCGGTTGCGAAGTCAGGCAACTTCTTGCCGCGCGCAATGCCGAGCAACTTATCCATCAGCATTCGCTGCAACGGCTGACGGCATCCCCAGTTCGCCAGCCCCGGAGCGATCGAGCCAAGCCGTCCGAGCAGATTCGGATTGCCGAGCAGCCGCTCACGCAGGGCAAGGCCTTTTTCCTTTGCCCTGACCGCTCGCGCCCGAAACATAAGGCGCGGAAAATCGAGCTGGAATTCATGGCCGTCACGCGGCGTATAGGGGCATCGCAGATAGCAGCGCTTGCAATCGAAGCAGAGATCGACCACGCGCTCTTTTTCGGCGGCGGTTAGATTGCGGACATCCTGCTCTTTGGCGTCGGCGGCCTCGAACAGCGCGGGAAACGAGGGGCAGAGGTTGAAGCAGAGCCGGCAACCGACGCAGATATCGTAAATCCGATCGATCTCCTCGGCGACTCCGGCCTTATCCCAATATTTCGGTTCGACCGGGCTGTAGGACAATGCTGCTCCCGGCCTGGCTTCGATGCGCTTCATGCGGCGGGTTTCCTCAATTCGGCGCAGCTATCGCGGCGCGGCCGGGAAGTAATGGTTGCGCGACCCGACAATTTTCGATGCGCGGCAGGCGAGCGCGGAGCCGCAGACTCCGCGCCCACCAAGCTTTAGGATCTTTCCGGTCTAGAGCGAACCGGCCGCCTTGCTGAAGCGGCCCGCGTGTGACTTCTCGGCCTTGGCGAGAGTCTCGAACCAGTCGGCGATTTCCGCAAATCCTTCATCGCGCGCTGTCTTGGCCATCCCCGGGTACATCTCGGTGTACTCGTATGTCTCACCGTGCACGGCCGACTTGAGATTCAGCAGCGTGTCGCCGATGGGCTGGTCGGTGACCGGGTCGCCAACGGTCTTGAGATAATCAAGATGGCCGTGCGCGTGGCCGGTTTCGCCTTCGGCGGTGTCACGGAACAGGCCCGCGATTTCGGGTTGGCCTTCAACATCCGCCACCTTGGCGAAATAAAGGTAACGGCGATTCGCCTGGCTCTCACCCGCGAATGCATCCTTCAGATTCTGATGGGTTTTGGTTCCCTTGAGCGACTTCATCCTCATTGCCTCCCTGGCTTAATTGTTTCCTTTGATTTTCTGTCTGCGGTGGTTCCGGCGGCGTTGGCATTGCGCGCACAAGGCATGAACCTCCAGCGCGCAGCCAATTAACCGAAACTCGCCCAGTTCATTGCGGCCGTCGAGCAACCGCTCGACTCCCGGAATCTCGATATCGCGGATGCGCCGACAGCCGATGCATACCACATGATGATGCGGCGCGGTATTGCCATCGTAGCGGGCGCTGTCGTGCAACGCGGTGACCTTGCGCGCCTCGCCGATGCGGCACAAAGTTTCGAGCGTGCGATGCACAGTGGCAAGCGAAATATGCGGATGCTCCCGGCGCACCGCGTTATAGACCGCCTCGGCGCGGGGATGGTCCGCGGAGGCAAGCAACGCGCGGATGATCGCGAGGCGCTGAGGTGTAACCGCGAGACCGTCGCGATGACAGCGTTCGGCGAATTCGGCGAGCCGCGCGGCGTTGTAATCCGCGCGGCAGGCATCGGTGACCATCTGCATTTTCATGCTACCTGAGAATTATTATCATTCATAAAAACGGACCGTCAAGTCCAACGCGGATCGCAGAATCAGCGTACCGCCCCTTTCATGCTCCCACTGGCGGGAGCTGCCGACAGCGTCACTGCCGGAAAAATCATCGCGCTTATGTTAGCCTGCCCACCACGAGTGGACCTGTGACCGACGTATCTCTTTCAGCCATTACACAACCGGACAGCACCGACCGGAGTCATCACGAGTTCGTGATGCCGGGCGGATTGGCGCCCAGGGCGCTGATGTGGATCCTGATGACGTGTGCGATCGTGACGGCGATCGCATGGCTTTCCGAAATATACCAGCCACGGTCGCTCGACGACGGGCCGATACAGCTCGCGTTGCTCACCTCCCGCGTCGCGGCGGGGCTTCCTTTTTATCGCGATTTTCGCGTTGCGCCCTGGCTGCCGGTCACCTACGGACCGATCGCGCCGTGGCTTGCGAGCCATCTGGTCCATGCGTTCGGCGGCGGCGTGATGGGAGCGCTCGCGGCCGGCCGCGCGATCATGATCGGGGCGCTGTTGATCGTCAGCATCCTGATTTTCGGGTTGGCGAAAACCACCGGCGCGAGCACCATCTCTGCGGCGATCGCGGCGCTGGCCTTCATTATGGCTCCGCTGGCGCGCCTGCGGACGGATTACCGCGTCGACATGCTGGCGCTCGCTTTCAATTTCACGGGTCTGATGCTGTTCGAGCTTGATTTCGAGTTGCTCGCCGTACTTCCGTTCGCCGCCGCCTTCTTCACCAAGCAGAACCAGCTCTATGGCATCGCCGCGGTCTTCCTGATGCTCTGCGCAACGCATCGGTTTCGCCGCGCGACGATGGTGGGCGCGGCGTGGCTCGCAATCGTCGGCGGCGGACTCGCAGCGCTGCAACTTGCGTTTCCATGGTTTTGGCTGAACACTTTCGGCGCGCTGGCGCCGACACTCGACGTTGCCGCGCCGTTCAGTTTCCTCGCGCATCAAATCCCGCGCCATCTGGCGATTTTGGCGCTTGCGGTTTACGCGCTGTGGCGATGGCCGTGGAATCTCGCTGCCTGGCTGTTTATCGTCGCGCTCGGCGAGAATTTCGTCAGTTGCTTCAGATGGGGCAGCGGACCGTATTATTTTCTTCCAACGATCGCGGCTGCCGCAATTCTAAGCGCGAAATCTCTCGATGCAATCTTCGAACGAATCGAATCGATGTCGCCCTCGCGGGCTGCACAGGCGGCGATTGCGATTATCGCGGCGCTGATCTTCTGCTCCGGATCGCTGTTCGTGGCGATCAATGGCAACTGGAAACTCGATTTCGCGCTGATGCCGGTGCAATACGCGTCGCGGACTGGGGTGGGTAAGTCCACGGTTAATGAGCTGCGCGCGATCAGCGGCCCGATCGTGGTCACCGACACAAATTACTTGATCCGCGATCAGCGCCCGAACGTGGAGTGGATGGAAGCTTTGATACTTTCGGGAATGAAGGCGCACGGCGCCTTCGATGATCGTGCAATGCTCGATTCGATCAGGCGTCGCGAGATTGCGGCATTCGTGCTGGGTCCGTCAGGCCTCGACCGCGATTACCGCGGCCGTCTGGTTTTTTGGCCGGAACTCCGCGAGGCGATCCGCGACAATTATCGGCCGCTCCCGGGCGGAGGCGACGTGCTGGTGATGGTCCCGAAGGCGCGCCCCGTGACGCCGTAGCGGGCCGTCGACTTGCCCTTGCTTTCGATCCGGAAAACAATAGACATAAGTGGACATCGATCGCGTACCCGAACCCAATTGAGCCGATGGAACCTTGAGCATGGAAAAGCGCAGAACCGTATCCGCCTACCTGGTTGGAGGCTCGACCACGCACGGCGCGCCGGTCGACCCCTCGATGGCGTTTCCGGAGAGTTTTGCGACGACGCGCCTCCAGGACGCGATCCAGTGGGCGCGCAAATATTCCTTCTTTCCGTATCCTTTCGTCACCGCCTGCTGCGGAATGGAGTACTTCTCCACCGCCGGGCCGCGCTACGACATCGATCGCTTCGGCGCAGCGCTTCCGCGCTTCACGCCCCGCCAGGCCGATCTATTGTTCGTCGTCGGTACGATCACTCAGCGGATGGCCCCCATCCTGCGGCGCGTCTACGAGCAGATGGCCGAGCCGAAATGGGTGGTCTCCTTCGGCGCCTGCACCAGTTCCGGCGGCCCTTACGATAACTACGCCGTCCTCCAGGGCATTGATCGCGTGGTCCCGGTTGCGCTCTACATCCCGGGATGCCCGCCGCGGCCGGAGGCCGTGCTCGATGGTCTGCTGAAGCTCCAGTATCGCGTGCAGCACGAGCGCGCGGGCCATCCGTGGCCCGAGATCCACGGCAGCGGACGCCGGATCGAATAAATGGCCAAGACCGTTCACGTCACCGTCGATGGGCGCACGATCGAGGCTGCCGAGGGCGCGCCTTTACTGCAGGCGATGCTCGATGCGGGGATTCACATCCCGCATTATTGCTACCATCCGAAGCTCACCATCGATGGCAGTTGCCGCTTCTGTCAGGTGCGCATCGAGGGCATCCCGAAGCTCCAGATCTCCTGCAACACGCCGGTGCGTGATGGGATGGTCGTGAAGACTGACGACCCCGAGGTTCATACCGTCCGCCGCGGCGTCATCGAGTTGCTGCTGCTCAACCATCCGCTCGACTGTCCGATCTGCGACAAGGCCGGCGAATGCTGGTTGCAGAACTATTCGATGGAATTCGGCGCGCGCGAGGGCCGCACGATCGATCCGCGGCGCAAGCGCGGCAAGCGGCTCGATATCGGCGAGCGGATGCTGCTCGACCAGGAGCGATGTATCCTGTGCCGCCGTTGCGTGCGCTTTTGCAACGAGATCACCAAGACCGGCGAACTGCATATCTTCACGCTCGGCGACCACTCCAAGCTCGACATCTATGACGACGCGCGGCTCGATAATCCGTACTCGATGAACACCGCGGACATTTGTCCGGTCGGCGCGCTCGAGACCAAGGATTTTCATCACAAAATCCGCGTCTGGTTCCTGGAGGAGACTGCGAGCGTCTGCCCGAGCTGCGCCAACGGCTGCAACATCATGATCTCTGCCTATCGCAACCGTATCTGGCGGCTCGTTCCGCGGCGCAACGACGAGGTCAACGATACCTGGATGTGCGATGCGGGGCGGCTGAACTATCGCTTCGTTGCCGATCCCGAACGCCTACGCGCTCCGCTCGTCGACGGCGCGCCCGCGACCTGGAACGAAGCGCTCGATCGGGCGGCCGGCGCGCTCGGCGATTTTCGGAAACGCCAGGGCGGCTCGGCGCTGGGCGCGATCGTCTCGCCACATCTCACCAACGAAGAGAACTTCCGTTTCGGCGAGCTGATTCATGCGCTCGGCGTACAGCAGGTCGCGATGGCGGTGAAGCGCGGTCCAGCCGACGATTTTCTGATCAAGGCCGAAAAGGCCGCCAACGCGCGCGGCGTGCGTGAGCTCAGAATCGTGCAGGGTGACGACGACGGCATCGAAGCGCTGCTCGGCGCGATCGAGTCGGGCATGGTCAAGGGACTTTATCTCTGCGGCGACGATCTGCTCGAAACCGTTCCGGCCGATCGCCTGGAGCGGATCTTGGCGCAGCTCGAGCTGCTGATCGTGCAGACTCTGAGACCCAATCCGCGCTTCGCGCGCGCGGCGGTTATTTTTCCGACCACCACCTTCGCCGAGAAGGACGGCACCTTCACGAATCACGCCGGGCGCGTGCAACGAATCCGCAAGGCGCTCGAGACACCCGCCGGATGGCTCAACGACGGCGAAATCTTTACCGCGCTGCTTAATGCGATCGATGCCCGCGGAGCGAGCTTCGCGCTCGATCGGGTATGGGGCGAGATGGCGCGCGATGGCAATGTCTTCAGTGCACTTGACTTCAATGAAATCGGACCGCGCGGGATGCAGCTCGCGGCGGCGGGCAAGTGAGTGGGCGATGGCGGCGCGGGTAGTCAAAGTTGCACGGCCGCAGCCGATGACGCGGCGATGGACGCCGCTGCTGGTCGGCCTCGGCGTCGCGATCGCGCATTTCTTCCGCAATCTCCTGGGCTTCGCGCGCGGCCGCCAGGATTTCACCGTCTACTTTCCGGAGCAGCGCTTTGTGCAGCCGCCCGCGATGCGCGGGATGCCGGTGCTGGTGCAGATGCCCAACGGGAAGGAGCGATGCGTTGCGTGCGGGCTGTGCGAATTTGCCTGCCCCACCAACTGCATCACGATCTTCCCGGCCGAGACCGCCTCTGAAGTCGAGCGCTATCCGGAAGTGTTCGACATCGACATGTCGCGATGCATGTTCTGCGGCCTGTGCGAGGAGGCCTGCCCCGAAGAAGCGATCGTGATGAGCCGACAGGTGGAGATTGCGTGCTATTCGCGCCGCGGCTCGCTCTGGCATAAGCAGGACCTGCTGGTTCCTGAGGCCGAGCTCAAGCCCCGACTGGATTACCTGAGGCCGCAGTATGCCCGAAAATAATCCGCAACCGCCCACTGTTTCTGCCGCCGAACCGCCCGCGCCGTCGCCGCTGATGGCCGCGGTGCTGGCTCGCCTGGGGACGCTGGTCGTCGAGCACCACGCGGACTACGGCGACGATCGGATTCACGTCGCGCGAGAAAATATCGCCGAGGTCTGCCGCGCCCTGCGCGACACGCCCGAGCTCGCCTTCGATATGTGTCTGGACGTTACCGCAGTCGATTATTTCGGCAATCCCGACGGCTTCCGCGCGCCCGAACGCATCTGGGACGAGAATCGCGGCGAATGGCGTATTCGGCCGGTCTCGCGCCATTACGTGATACCGCCGCCGCGCGGACCCGAGCCGCGCTTCGCAGTCGTCTATCATCTGCTCTCGACGCGCCATCTCCATCGCCTCCGAATCAAGACGCGCGTGCCGGAAGACGATCCGACTATCGCGACTGTTAGCGACATCTGGCCCGCCGCGAACTGGCTCGAGCGCGAGACCTGGGACCTTTACGGCATACGCTTTACAGGTCATCCCGATCTGCGGCGGATCTATCTCAATGACGAATTCGTCGGCCATCCGCTGCGCAAGGATTACGCCAAGGAGCACGAACAACCGCTCGAGGAATACATGGGACCGGGCGCAAAGGAACCGCGCCGGCCGCTTTCGTAATATGGCAAACGAAGCAGCTAAACCACCAGCCGCGCCCATTTCACGCCGCCGCGATGAGCTGATGCTCGGCGGCGGGCTCGATCCGGCGCTAAATGCGCCGCCGATGCGGCTGCAGTTCGGCCCGTCGCATCCCGCTACCCACGGCACGGTGCGAATCGTGCTTGATCTCGACGGCGAGCAGATTATCAACGCCGATGTGCAGGTCGGTTACCTTCATCGCGGATTCGAAAAGGAATGTGAATCCGGCTTCTATTATCAGAACATCCCGTACACCGACCGGCTCAACTACAGCTCGCCGATCCTCTGCAACACCGCCTATTGCATGGCGGTCGAGAAGCTTTTGGGGATCAAGACGCCCGAGCGATGCGACTACATCCGGGTGATCGGATGCGAGTTGTCGCGGATGGCCGATCATATGCTCTGCCTGGGCTCGTCGGCGATGGAACTCGCGGCCTTTACGCCGTTCCTCTACCTGCTCGAGGCGCGCGAACTGGTGCTCGATCACATCGACGCAATGTGCGGGGCGCGGGTGACGACCAACGCGGTTCGGATCGGCGGTGTCTACTCGGATTTGCCCGAAGGTTTCCGCGAGTTCTCACGCGTCAAGCTCGACCGCGCGCTCGAGCTCGTCGAGGATGCGCACAAGATCCTGACCGACAACATAGTGTTCCGCCGCCGGATGGAGGGAACTGGCTACCTTTCACCGGAGGACCTGATCGCGTATGGCGTGACCGGGCCGATGCTGCGTGCGGGCGGTATCGCGCTCGATTTGCGCCGCACACAGCCCTACCTCGTCTACCCGCAGCTCGACTTCGATGTCCCGGTCGGAGAGCATAGCGATAATTTCGACCGCTACCTGGTACGGATGGAGGAGATTCGGCAGAGCCGCCGGATCATCGCGCAATGCCTAGAGCGCATCCCGACCGGCCCGGTAAACGTCGATGACCCGCGCTGCCGGTGGCCCGGAAAGAACCAGGTCTTCGGTCGGATGGAAGAACTGATCGATCAATTCAAGCTGGTGACCGAGGGCGGCCTGTTTCCGCCGGGCGAAGTCTACTTTGCACTCGAATCGGCCAACGGCGAAATCGGCTTCTACCTCGTGAGCGACGGTACCGGGAAGCCCTACAAATGCCGGGTACGGTCGCCGAGCTTCTCCAATATGAGCCCGCTCGGACACGCGCTCAAAGGCCGCCAGCTTGCGGACGTGGTTCCGACCTTCGGCATGACCAACATGATCGGCGGCGAATGCGACCGGTGACCTAATGCTCCTTTCGTCGGCCACTCACGATCGGATCCGCGCCGAGATCGCGCATTATCCCAACCCTCGCGGCGCGCTGCTCTTCGCCCTCCATCAGGCGCGCGATGAACTCGGGCGGCTGGGTCGCGATGCGTACGCCGAGGTCGGCGCGATTTTCGGAATGCGCGCGGGCGAGGTCGCCGAGGTCGCATCATTTTACTCATTATTCACGCAGCCGTCAGCGAAGGCCGTTATCCAGGTCTGCACCAACCTGCCCTGCTGCCTCCGCGGCGCGCGCGGGCTGGTCGAGCTGTTGGAGCATCAGATCGGCGCGAAGGCTGGCGCCTCGTCACCCGACGGCCGCTTCGCGATCAGCGAGGTCGAATGCCTCGGATCGTGTGGCACCGCGCCGGTCGTGCAGGTCAACCGGAATCCGTACCTTGAGAACGTCACGCCCGATTTGATTGCGGAGCTAACGGCGTCGCCCGAGGCGGCAATCGCAGCGCGGCATCCCGCGCCGATCATTTCAATCATTCCCGACGGGGTTGACGGTTACCTGTTGCCGCCGAACGGCGCGAAATGGCTGACCCTCGACGATTACCGCAACCACGGCGGCTACCAGGCCGTCGTGAAGGCAGGTCAGATGACCCCCAAGGACATCGCGAACCTGGTGAAAGATGCCGGGCTTCGCGGGCGTGGCGGCGCAGGCTTTGTCACCGGCCTCAAATGGACCTTCATGCCACCCAAGGACGACCGGCCGCGTTACCTTGCCGTCAACGCCGACGAGAGCGAGCCGGGTACCTTCAAAGACCGGCAGATCATGGAGCGCAACCCGCATCTGATGCTCGAGGGCATCATGATCGCCTCGATGGCTATCGAGGCCAATGCGGCGTTCATCTATATCCGCGGCGAATATGTAGACGCCTACCAAATTCTGCGCAACGCGATTGGAGAGGCGTACCGGGCCGGGATTCTCGGCGACAACGCGCTCGGCTTCGGACGCCGCTTCGACATCCATATCCAGCCCGGCGCAGGCGCCTACATCTGCGGCGAAGAAAGCGGGATGCTCGAATCGATGGAGGGGCGCAAGGGTCAGCCGCGCAAACGCCCGCCGTTCCCTGCACAGAAGGGCCTGTGGGGCCAGCCGACCACGGTCGACAACGCGGAGACCGTCTCGCACGTGCCGTCAATCATCATGCGTGGCGCGGACTGGTTCAAAGCTGAAGGCGCGGAGAAAGCCGCTGGCCATACGCTGTTCGGCATCAGCGGTCACGTGCAGCGTCCGGGCGTTTACGAGCTGAAGCTCGGGGTCAAGCTGCGTGATTTGATCTTCCAGTACGCCGGCGGGCTCGCGGACGGCCGCACGGTCAAGGCGGTAATTCCGGGCGGGGTCTCGATGCCGGTGTTGCGCGGCGATCAGATTGATATCGCGATGGACCACGAATCGGTGCGCAAGGTCAACACACTGCTCGGCACGGCTGGCGTAATCGTGATGGACGACCGCACCTGCATGGTGCGCGCGGCGCTGGTGATCGCACGGTTTTTCGAGCACGAGTCCTGCGGCCAGTGCACGCAATGCCGTGAAGGCACCGGATGGCTCTATCGCGTTCTGACGCGGATTGAGCGCGGCGACGGCCGAATGGAAGATCTCGCGACCATCGTCGATACCGCCAGCTACCTTGAGGGCAAATGTATCTGCGCGCTCTCCGACGCCGCCGCGTGGGCCGCATCGAATTTCCTGCGCCAGTTCCGCCCCGAATTCGAAGCGCACATCGAACAGCATCGATGCCCGCTACCGGAGAGCTTCAGCATATGAGCCAAGCGATTCGCCGCAATGCCGTGGTTGCGCTGCTCGGCACTCCAGACCTCACGGAGGGCAGCCTGAATGATCCGCGGCTTTACGACGAGAACGGCTTCCGCTTCAACGAGAAGTGGACCTACCGGCATCTGACGAGCGACCCGGCGGGCGTGGCGATGCGGATCATCTACTGGTGGCGCTACGATTTTATCGGCACGATGGTCCGTTCGAGCGGCGATGAGAACTGGCGGCCTGACACCCGGCTCGTGGAAGCGCTGACTAATGCTGACTCGCGCCTTCCGCCGCTCGACTTGAGCCGAAATCCGCCGGTCGAGCCGAGCAACGAGCACCGCCCCGTTTCGCGACTGACTGGACCAACCGACCTCGGGGGCCATCGCGAAGGCGACGACTCGCTCACCTAGTTAGCAAACTCGTAATCTGCAAAGCGCCAAGCATTCGCGAAATAGATATCGTCTATATCGCGATTTGCGAAACTTTTTCGAAGCCGACGGAGTCGAGCAACCTCCGTCAATAGGCAAAAAGTCGGCTAAAATACGTGCTTTTTCCTAGAAATTGCAAGCTGCCAAAGAAGTCTTAGATTGTAAGTGAAGTTGGCATGCAATTCGCTTTAAGCAACGTGACCGACGAGCGATAGGCGAATCGCTTGCAAAGTAAGAGGAGGAGTTTAGTTTTTATGAATCTGATGGCGATGAGCTTAGGCGCGATTGCGCTTGTGGTTCTGGCGGTGGCTGACTGGTACATCTGGCAAACCCGGACCGATAACCGCGCTCGACGCTTCCTGAAGCTGCTTCGCAGCTAATCTCGATCAGAAAGGCCGCCAGCGATTTCGTCGCCGGCGGCCTTTTTCTTTTCACAATCACCTGAGCCAAATTTGCGGCTCACGACTACGACTTAGTCGTTGTCGTGACCATGTTTGTACCAACCCTTGTGCTTGCCCTGATCGTGATGGTCGCCTTGGTCGCCATCGCCGTGATGGCGCCTCGCCCATTCCTCGTAGTCTTCGCGCTGTTCAGCTTTCGCTGCTTCCCAACGCGGGTGATGTTTTCTCACCCAATCGCCTCGATTCTGCTCCCACCATTCCCGATTGTGCCACTGACGGTCATCGGGATCGTAGTAACCGTAGTTATGCAGCCGCTCCCATTCCTCACGGTTCGGCTCATGGCTCCAGGCTGGATTCCAGCCACCACGTCCCCATCCGTATGAATAGCGGCCTCCGCTATACATGAACTGCCCTGGGTGCGTCTGGATCGCCCGGCGGAGCTGATCATGCTCTGCCAGGTACGAATGTAGCTCCGGATGTTGCTGCAAGAAGTTCGCACTGTCGACCAGAGATGGATTTCGGCGGAGCTCCGCCGCCACAGTCGGATGTGTATTCAGGAAGGCGTTGAAATTTTCTATCTCGCCTTGTGTGACATATTGTGCCGCTGCCGGCATCGCCATCATCAATGTGACCGCGAGTACGGACAACAACGTGACCGGTTTTTTCATCTTCATTGCTGCTCTCCTCCACTTTGACCGGCGTCCGAAAAATCTCAAATTCTTTTCGTTACCTCGCAGCCGGTCGATTTGCGATCCAAGCAATCAGCCGGCCAACGAATTTCAGCCCATTCTTCGGGACTTCACGCTATTATCAGGCATCTCGCTATTCATCAGCAATCTTTTCTGGGGTATTGTCCAACGCAATTCGTTCTCGGGTCGGAAAGAAACAGGAAGCATGGCTAATAAAAGCTTCAAAGTGCTAATCACCGAGCCGGTTGGGGGCGAGACCGGCGCCCGCATGGAAGCCGCATTACGCGACGCCGGATGCGAAATCGTTCTCGGCCGTCCTTTCACCGATGCAGCCAGCGTCTATGCCGAGGACGAGTTGAAAACGATGGTCCGCGACATGGACGCGCTGCTGGTGAGCTCGCGGGAACTTTTCACGCGGGCCGTGATGATGGCGGCGCCACGGCTGGTGACGATCGCGAAACTCGGTATCGGTGTCGAGCGTATCGATGTCCGCGCGGCGACGGACCTCGGCATCCTGGTGAGCAATACGCCCATACCGGAGAACTACCTTGCGGTCGCCGAGTATGCGGTCGCTTTCATGCTCGCGATGGCGAAGCAGCTCAAGCCCGGCGATCGGCAGGGGCGTGCCGGCCGCTGGCGAAGCATCGTCGGCACCTTCATGCGCGGCAAGACGGTCGGCTTGGTAGGCCTCGGCCGCATCGGATCGCGCGTCGCAAGCCTGCTCAAACCGTTCGAGGTGCGGCTTATCGCGTTCGATCCCTTCGTCGAGCCCGCACGCGCGGCTGAAGCGGGCGTCGAGCTGGTAAGTCTCGATCGGCTGATGGCAGAGTCGGACTTCGTCAGCCTGCACGCGGTGGTTACCGCCGAGAATCGTAACCTGATCGGCGCGCGCGAACTGGCGATGATGAAGCCGACCGCCTACCTGATCAATACCGCGCGCGGCGCGCTCATCGATGAATCCGCGCTCGCGGCGGCGCTTGACCAGGGACGCCTCGCCGGGGCTGCACTGGACGTCTTCGAGCCGGAGCCGCCTGCGCAGTCGAGCCCGCTTTTGTCTGAGCAGCTCGCGATGCGCACGTTAATCACGCCCCACGTCGCCGGGATGAGCCCCGAACTTATCGCGAAGATGCCGATGGTGCAGACCGAGAACTGCATCCGAGCGCTGCGCGGCGAACGGCCGGAGTACGTGGTCAATCCCGACGTCATGGCGCGATGGCGCGGAAACCGCGCCAGTTGAGCAGTCGCGCAGCACGCTCCGAACACCTGTGTCAGGCGGCATCACGATGCCCGCCGGATAGCTTGTTACCTGCTCGCGTCATAGGCTTGATCAAGACCATTCTAATCTGACTTCAGCCCTTCTGGAACGGCACGAACGTTGCTTCAGCAGCTTGGCGAAAGCTGGAGAAGCGTATGTATCTGGAGAACCTGATTTATGGTATTGCGCTCGAAGCGTTGTATTGCGACTCGCGCCGTTCGTGGCTGCTGAATTTCGAGCATGAGCCCGAGTTATGGCTGATGTCGCGCAAGCGATGGTTCGGAGCGTTTCGCCGAGCCATTGCAGAACTTGCGGATGGCTCGGACTCTAACGCCAACCTCATCATCGTGCTCGACACGGAGCCGGAAAACTGCAGCAACCCGCTAGTTTCGCGCGAGAGCCTCCCGCAACGCCGCTGAAGCTTCGTCGCGCGCTACTTTCGCCAAATCGATCTGCGAAGTCATGTTGAAGAAGCCGTGCGTCAGCCCTTCGTACTGCTTCGATTTGGCCGCAACGCCCGCCTTTCGCAGCATCGCCGCGTACGCTGCGCCCTCATCGCGCAGCGGATCGAACCCGGCGGTGATCACAAGCGCGGCCGGCAGCCAGCTTAGATCTTTCGCGCGCGCAGGATTCAAGTACGGATTCGATTCATCCTGCGGACCATTGAGATAATGATTCCAGAACCACGCCATGTCGGCGCGTGACAAAACGAAGCCGTCCTGCGCAAACTCCTGATGCGACGGCGTGGTCATCGCGGGGTCGAACGCCGGATAGATTAGGAGCTGAAACCGGAGCGCGGGGCCGCCCTTGTCGCGAGCCATTAAGGCGACTACCGCCGCGAGGTTTCCGCCCGCACTGTCGCCCGTCACGGCGAGCCGCCCGGCCGGATAACCAAGCGCGCCCGCGTTGTCTGCGACCCATCGAGTAGCCGCATAACAGTCCTCAGGTGCAGCGGGAAATTTATGCTCCGGCGCGAGCCGGTAATCGACCGAGATGACCAGCGCACCGGAGCGATTCGCGATTTCGCGGCAGGTTGGGTCATGGCTTTCGAGATCGCCGATCACCCATCCTCCGCCGTGGAACCACATCGAGGCACCGATCGGCGCCTGCCCACGCGGATAGTAAAGCCGGATTGGAATCTCGCCACCGGGACCGGGAATCATTTTGTTCTCGACGCGCGCGACCTCTTCAACTCCGCCGCGCCGGAAGAATTCCATCCGACTTACGAACGCGGTGCGCGCCTCAACCGGCGACAGCTCGCGAATCGGAGGGGCGCCCGCGGCAGCAATCATGTCGAGAATCCGTTTCATTTGTGGATCGAGCGTCATCGTCATACTCCGTCGATTTGGGGTTCTCCGCGTGATTTCATCCGAGAAGGCGCGCGCCTGGCAAGGCCGGCTATCGCGCGATGGCTTTCCTGCATGATATTCAAATCGTGATCAAGTCGAGGGAGGCGTGCTGTTGTTTTCAAATCGAAGATTCGCCGCGCTCGCCGGCCTGGCAATCGCGATGCTGATACTCGCGGATGTACCGAGTGTCTCATCCGCCGCGCTCTCTGGAAAAGACGACTATATGAAGAATTGCGCTGGATGCCACGGCGCGGATGGCAAGGGCAACGGTCCGGATCTGTACGTGGTGCCCGGCGTCGCGCCGGCCGATCTGACCCTGCTCGCGAAACGCAACGGCGGCGTCTTCCCGTTTCAGCAGACCGAGGATGCTATCGACGGCCGCAAGGGCATCCCGTCGCACAAACGCTTCGACATGCCGTTCTGGGGCGTCACGATGCAAACCCCGGGTAAAGAGTTCACGCCCGAGAGCGATGCCAGAGTAAAGGCACGCATCGACGCGATCGTCCGCTACATCGAATCGATCCAGCAGCGTTGAACAACGCCGCGTGCCGTCTAGTCTGACGGCGGCGGAAAGCACGGCAGCTTCGGCAGCACGCCGTAATCGTAGACGTTGCCCTGCCATCGGAAGGTCCCGAAGCGCGGTCCGAAATCCGTAACCAGGTCGTTGTATTCGTCGTTCTCCTCCGGATCGTCGTCTCCCTCAGGCGTGTAGGCGATATAACTGCTGGAGCCAGGACGCAGCCAACTGATGATCGGCGGCTGGAAATTCATCTGCGCGAAATGAGTCGCCGGACGCCACCCGTGCGCGTCCGCCTCGGGGTCCGGAACCGGCTTCCATTGCGGGGATCCCAACTCGCCTTCGAGCGTCAGCTCTCGATACCGTACCGGCGCGCCATTCGCGTCGGCATGGAACTCGATGATGAGCGGCGCCTGCATCTCGAGCGATGCGCACGCCCGATGCTTCTGCTCTTCTTCATCGGATTTTTTGTCTTGATCGCCGCGGGCACTACTTGAAGACGGCGAGGGCATCGTCGCTTCCGCCGCCAGCCGGAGGATCCCGTAGCCGACGGTCTCGACCGCCTGCACCGCCACCGGCGCGAGTTGCAGCGCCGCCATCCAGCATCCTGCAAGCGTGAGCGCCATTCCGAGGCCGCCGCAAACGATCCAAAGGCTCCCGCGCGTCGATCGACCGGCCAGCAACCCGTCCCCCCGTCCTCGACCCCGTTTGCGGACGGATGGTCGAAGTGTGGCTAGAATCCCGCGCGATGCGGGCCGGGTCAATAAGGGTCGGCGCGGCCGCGCAACGAAGCGCCCGGTTAGAGAATAAAGCTTACGGTGGCGTGCGGGTCGAGCGCCTCGAGATCGAGAATCGCGGCGCGCCGCTGGATCTTGAGCTCGCCATCGACGCGGCGCAGAACGTATTCGTAGTGGCCTATGTACGGATCGACGTGGCGATTGCGGATCCGATAAACGAGGAACGATGCCTTCGCCTGGACTTCGCCATTGCCGTTCTCGCTCGCACGCACGTTGGTGACGAAGCGCCGCGTCCGCGACCACGGGAATTCGCGATGGGCATGGCGCGAGAGCAGCCGTTCGACGCGCGCCTGCAGGCGCGTGTAGTCGTCATCGATCAGCCCGAGCACCTCGCCTGCATTTCCTTCCGGCAGATCGGTGGTCGGCACCCAATAGCGCGCATCGGGGGTGAAAAGCTTTAGCCATTCCGTGAGCTGCCATTCATCGAGCAGCGCCGCCTCGTTGACGAGGAAGCGCTCGACCTCGCGCTCGAGATCGGCGGGCTTGCGCCGCGTCGCGCGGCCATTGGATTTCGATGCCATCGCGGGTTACTTTCCCGCCGCCGCCACGCCGTTGCCGGTAACCTTCAGATCGTCGAATCGCGTCGCGCGATCACGGCCCAGCATTTGCGCCTGCCACTGCCGCCAGAAGGCGCGCATCGGCAGCTCATCCATCACCTCGGGATCGCGGTTCATCCCCTTCGAGAAATCCGACCATTCAACCTCGCGCGAACGGAAGCCGTCCTGGCACGATTCGATCGCTTCGAGATCGTCGGGATGGGCAAAGCCGCCGGGGCCGAGAAAGCTCACGAAGTTATTCAGCCGGAGCTCCAGTTGCTCCTTCGATTCGTCCTTGGGCGCCATCGCGTAGACCGTGAGCCGCACCGCGTCGGGGCCGACCGGCTCGAAGTAGCGCAGCGTCACCGCCATCACGTCGTGGAACACGAAATTCGGATAGATGAGGAACAGGCGGAAGGTGTCGCACATCAATCCGCCACGCTCGGGTCCGAAACGATCGAAGATGCGCTTGCGCACACGATTGATCTCGTCGCGCGCCGGCTCGCCGAACATCGGATGCCAGTGCGCGATGGGCCGCGCGACTCCGCTCGGGGCGGACTCGCCGACCCCGTGGCCGTTGCCGAGTGATAGGCCGCGGCCGCCATCGCGGATTCCGAAGGAGTTGGTCTCGGCCTCGTAATCGAGCCCTTTGAACTTCGCCATGTAGCTGAAATAGGTCGTATGCAGGGGCGGGGCGTGGTAGGTGTCGAGGCTGTTGGTCGCCATCAGCTTCCAATTCGCGCGGACCGTGTACATCTGGGTGCCTGCGACCACGCGCATCCCGGCCTCGGACTGATCGAGGATCAGATCCATGTATTCGCGCGCGCCGCCAAGATAATCGCTCAGCGGCTCGGCGTCGGGATTGAAGCTCACGAAGTAGAGTCCGCGATAGTTGTCGACGTGGGGCGGCGATTTGAGCGCCAGCTCGGCCCGGTTGAAATCCTTGGGATAGCCGCCCGCGTCGGGGATCGCGATCAGGTCACCCTGATTGTTGAACGTCCACGCATGGTAGAAGCACTGGAAGCTGTTGGCGTTGCCCTGGTCGAGGCGGCAGACCTTGGCGCCCCAATGCGTGCAGCTATTGTGGAAGACTCGCACCACGCCGTCGCGCCCGCGGATGAAGATCAGCGGACGCCCGCCGACGTCGCGGCGGCGGAAATCACCCGGCTTCTCGATCTCGGACTCGTGACCGATATAAAGCCAGCAACGGTTGAAGATGCGCTCGCGTTCGAGCTCGAAAATCTCCTGCGAGGTCATCACCGAGCGATGCACGCGGAAGATCTGCCGCTTTAGGTCTTCAACGATCAGGCTTTCGATATCCATAGTTTACTCCGCGCGCTTGAAGCTCTTCTGCACGTGCCTGATTATCGCGCTATCATCTCTGTCCCGCCAGAACAAGAATAATAGAGGGTTCGCGCCATTACACGATCACCGCATCGCTCGCTATGATTCGGATCGGAGAGCGCGATGGACTCGCAAGTGCCGATCGATACCGCAAAAATCACCGGCTACCACGCCCACGTCTACTACGACGACCGGACGCGCGGAGATGCCGCGTGGCTGCGCAACGAGGTCGAGCGGACCTTCACCGTCAGGATGGGCCGATGGCGCGACGAGCCGGTCGGGCCGCATCCGCAATCGATGTACCAGGTGGCGTTCGAGACCGGCGAATTCGCGCGCATCGTGCCGTGGCTGATGCTCAACCGGCGCGGGCTCGTCATCCTGGTGCATCCGAATACCGGCGACGCCTACGCCGATCACGCCGTCAATTCGCTCTGGCTGGGCGAGAAGCTTCCGCTGCGGCTTGATTTCCTGCGCAACCTCGACGACTAGCCCGCTCAGGCGGCGCGCGCCGTCGGTGGTTCCATCACCGCGCCGCATTGCTTGCAGGTGCGCGCCGCGCGGTCGGCATAGAACCGCTCGATGTTCTTGCGGAACAGCCCGAAGTCCGACAGGTAGAAATCGACCCGATGAAGCTCCGCGCGGCATCGATCGCAGTACCAGACCAATCCGTCAAGCTCGTCGGGACGCCGCGGACGCTCGATCACCAGCCCGACGGTGCCGGGCGGGCGCTGCGGCGAATGCGGCACATACGGCGGCAGCAGGAAAATCTCGCCCTCGCGGATCGGAATGTCGCGATGCTGGCCATCCTCGACGACGCGTAGCGTGATCGCGCCCTCGACCTGGTAGAAGAACTCCGCACCGGGATCGATATGGTAGTCAGTGCGCGCGTTGGGCCCGCCGATCACGTTGACGAAGAAGCCCGCCTCGTTCTCCCAGATTTGCTGATTCCCGACCGGCGGCTTCAGCAGATGCCGATGCTCATCGATCCATTGTTTGAAATTTATCGCTGCAAGGCCCACGAGTTCACTCCTTGTACCTGCCCGTCAGTGCTTTTCCCTGCCTGCTTATCTTAACCCCGGACCTACCTTTTCAAACGGACTATTCATTCGGCAGCATCTCACAAAAGTCCTGATAGGCGCCACGCCATCTGACCGACTCGCAGCTAAGCACATCGACTTGCCGCCAACAAAGCTGTTCGGCAGTCCGCCTGACCGGCTACGAGGACGCAACGTTGCCGCTCTAGGAAAACCTAGAGCCGACTGGGTCTTAGGGCGGCACAGCAATGGCATTGAACGCATAGCGCAAATCTAGGCAGATGAAGCGGTAGACGTGCCAAAACTTGTGTTACTGCGCTGGTTTGTTCTATGAATCTACTGGCAATAATGGAAAGTAACGGTAGTTCCAGCTAATTCGGTTGTCAGCACCATTTAATTGCGTAGCATAACCGACAGCGACGCAGTTGTAGCAACGAAAAAAAGGGATAACCATGCCGCGCGGGTTAATTAGAGCTGTGATGGCGGTTGCCGTTATGGGACTTTTTGTCGCGTCCGATCTCGGCACATCGGATTTCGGTTTTGCGTCAGGCGTTATGGCAGGGGGGACAGTCCGCTTAGCTGGCCATGTTCTGCCGGCACTCGCCAGGGCGCAGCGGGTTGCTGAGTCCGCGGGTAGCGCTAACGCACCGATTACACTTACAGTAGTTCTAAGGCGTTCCGACGAGGCGGGCTTCGAACGTTACCTGAGTGATGTTTACAATCCTCGCTCGCCCAAGTTCCATCGTTTCCTCACCCCAGTCGGCGTTTCCAATCGCTTTGGGCCTTCGCAGGCAAGCTATGACGCGGTGCTCACTTACCTGGAACAGGGCGGCTTTCATTTGGTCGAGGGATCGGCCAACCGGGTAACTATCACGATCAGTGGTACGCGCCGGATTGCCGAGGACCTGTTTAAGGTCCGGCTTGCCACCTATCGAATCGGCAAGCGCATCTTTTACGCCAACGACCGCGATCCGGCTCTGCCAGCGGCGCTGGCGCCGTCGGTTCAGGCCGTGGTGGGACTCTCGAATCTGGCCCAGCCGGCACGTGCCCCCATAACCAACTCCACGCCAAACCAGCCGGGAGCGTCTCCGGTTTCGCAGCCGTGTGTCAAGCCGACGACGATTAGCGGTGTGGAAACTGTTATAGGCTGTGCCTGCTTCGACGACGTCGCGGGATTCCTCTCCGATGTCTCGGTGGGAGTTACGCTCGCCTCCGGAGAGGCGTCGAGCGAGCTCGATGCCTTTTCGGCCGGTTTGGGTGCGCTCTGCGCGGCACAAACGCTTGACTACGTCGCCATGGTAGCAGGCAACGTCGGCAACCCCGACGCGGTTCCTCGGAAACCCTCACGGCTGGCAGATCCTCCTGCCACTCTGCCCGGCGCAGGTCAGAAGATCGGCTTGCTGGAGTTCGACAACTTCCATGCCTCGGATGTGCAAAATTTTTTGAATTTAATCGGCAGCCCGAGCAGCATCAACCAGCTTTCGGAGATTGACGTGGCTGGCGGTGCGGGAGTTCCCGGTTCGGGGGAGTCCGAGGTGCTACTCGATATCGATACCGTGATGAACCTGGCGCCGGGTGCGGAGGTCGTGGTTTACGACGGCCCGTTCAGCGGACGCGGCAGCTTCCAGGCGATGTTCAACGCGATGATCAACGGCGGGGTCAACGTGATTTCCAATAGCTGGGCCTATTGCGAGGACCAGACCGACACCGCCGATCTATCGAGCCTTGAAACTGTGCTGGCGAACGCGGCCGCCGCCGGGATAACGGTTGTCACGGGTTCTGGCGACAACGGGAGCACCTGTCTGGATGGTAGTCCCAACACGGTCGCAGTTCCGGCCGACGCACCGAGCATCACGGCTGTAGGCGGCACCAGCTCCACTGTTGACGTGGCGGGTAGCTACGGTGGCGAGAGCTGGTGGGACGGAACCAATAATACGCCCCCAACCGGACAAGGCGGGTTCGGCGTCAGCACTTTCTTTACGCGGCCAGCTTATCAAAACGGGCTCAATCCCTTGGCAAACCGCTCGGTCCCGGACGTCACGGCACCGGCTGATCCGCTGAACGGGCTCATGATCTGTCAGGCCGACGATGGCGGATGCCCAAGTGGGCTACTCTGGGGCGGGACCAGCATGGCTGCGCCCATCGTAGCGGCCTTCGTCGCCGGGATGAATCAGGCGATGGGCTACAACTTGGGCTTTCTGAATCCGTTGATCTATCCGCTGTCCAACACCACAGCCTTTCACTCAGCCGCTTCGATGCACAGCGACTTTACTCATGTCGGGCTGGGTTCATTCAACGTCGACGAGTTACGAAGGCTGCTGTCTGGCGCCGCCACGGAAGCCGTTAACACCAGCAGCTCGCTGGTTCTGGAAACGCCGCCGATTCAGGTTGCGGACGGCGTCGGCATCGCGGGGGTGGCGGTCGTTCTGCGCGACGGCAACCTTTACGAAGTAAGCGGCCAGCACGTAAGCCTGACCGCAAATAACGGCTCTCACGCAACTATTACGACGTTAAATAGCACCACTGACACCACCGGTGCAGCTCGCTTCACCGTCACCGACACGGTGCCGGAAACCGTGACGCTCACCGCCTCGACCGCGGCCGGCAATCTGGCGCAGACCGCGACGGTAAACTTCGTCTCACCGCCTGCGGCCGCCGGTTCAATCAGCGCCAGTCCCACCACAGTCACGGCCAACGGGACCAGCACCACCACAATCACTGTCAAGCTGGTCGATGCTCACGGCAATCCGTCGCCGAACAAGCTGGTCGGTCTTTCTCAGGGCGACGGAGCTTCGCAGATCTCCGGCACGAGCGGTGCCACTGACTCAACCGGGACGGTCAACTTTACCGCGACTGATCAGGTGACGCAGAATGTCACCTACACCGCGACCGATGTTACCGACGGCAATCTGCCGATACCGGGCAGTGCGACGGTCGATTTCACCAACGGGCCGATCTCACCGCCCTGCAATATCGGGCTGGGCACGGCCGGAGCAGGTTTTGCCGTCAGCACTTTCGCAAGCGGTTTCCCATTCGGCACGGCGCCCAACGGCGTCCCCTGTAACGGCCCGATTGGGCTTGCGTTCAGCGCCGCAGGCAATCTGTTGGTTGGCGATGTCATCAACCAGAATTTGTACAAGTTCCCGCCGCAGGGCGGCGCCGCCGGACCGGCGACCGAAGTGGGCGCGACGGGGCTCAGTCTGGTGACAGGACTGGCCTTCACCGCCGACGGCCGACTTTACGCCGGCGACCAAAGGACAGGAAGAGTTGTGGAACTCGACCCGAGTACGGGCGGGGTGTTGCGCACAGTGGCAAATGTTGACTGTCCCACCGGCCTGGCGGTCGATCCGCTGAGCGGAGATCTGTTTTTCTCCGACCCCTGTTATGGTGGCGGCATCTTCAGAATCTCCAACTTCTCATCCGGCACGGGAACGGTCACGCTTTACAATAATCTGGCTCCCTACGACGGCATCTCCTTCGCACCCGATGGCACGCTTTACGCCGCAGCGGGCGGAAACGTGTACAGCATCAGCGGGACCAACACCACGAACCCCGGCACGGCAACGCAGATTGCGTCAGTGCCAACGGCCGACGGAATCGCGGTTGGTCCCAACGCGTCCAACCCGTCGCAGCCAACGCTTTTTGTCAACGCCAACAACGGTACGATTACAACAGTCGACACCAGCACTGCGCCGCCGACCTTGACGACTGTGTACTCCGGCGGCTCGCGCGGCGACTTCGTCACGGTCGGTCCCGACGGATGTCTCTACGCGACCCAGACCGACCGCATAATCCGCCTCAGCAAGGCCGATGGCACTTGCCCGCTGCTGGCGACCGTCAACCAGTCACCGCTCATTGCACTGACACCACCGATCGTTACACAGTCGCCCGTTCAGGGCTCGCCAGAAACCTTCACTGCCACGCTTAAGAACGTGACTGACGTATCAGGAGTTCCGGTGAGGTTTACCGTTACAGGTGCTAATACCAGCGTCCACGAGTCCATCACCGATGCGAACGGCGTCGCCACCTTCACTTACACGGGGATCAACGCCGGTTCCGACCAAGTCGTGGCGACTGCGAGTCCGGGCGGAACCGCCCTGCAGTCGAACCTGGTTAATCTGACCTGGACCTCGGGACCTCATTCCACCTTTATCGGCCTTAACCAGAGTCCAGCCGCCGGCGCCGTCAATCTGCCAATTACGTTGGCCGGCACGCTGGTCGATATCTCTGTCTCGCCGCCGTCGGGCCTCAAGGGCCAAACCGTAAGCTTCAGTCTCGCGGGACAGAACTGCACCGCGGTCACCGACAGCAGCGGCAACGCTTCCTGCAGTATTACGCCGGACGTTCCCAGCGGCACCTATTCGCTGACTGCCTCGTTCGCGGGCAACAGCTCGTTTATCAGCACCAGTTCGAGCAAACGCATCGATCTGAGCGCGGGAGGCGCGGTCGGGATCGCGCCGGTCAACGCTGCGCTGACAATCCGTCCCCCTGCGCTTAACTTCCCAACCGAGGTGGTGCTCGGGATTAACGGCAACAAGAGCCCGGCACGAGTAGTAACACTGCTGAATCCCAAGAATGCTTCACAGGACCTGCCGATCACCATCGAGTCGCTCGAACCGACTGATCCGTCGTTTATCGTTGCGCAGAACTGCCTGGGCGCACTTAAGCCAGGCTCCCAGTGCAAGGTGACAATGAACTTCCAGCCCGATTCGCCGGGGGTGCATTACGGATGGCTGGTGGTCGGCAGCAACGCGGTCAACGGCGAGGAGGAGGTCGCGGTGCGGGGCGTGGGACGCCAGGGAGAGATTTCCTATACTCCGCATGTACTCAACTTCGGTCGGACGACGCCTGACAGCGCGCCGGCCAAGTTCGTTACGCTGAGAAATCCGAACCCGGTAGCGATGAGCATCATGGGGATCCAGTCGACCGGTCCGTACACGGCGAGCACGAACTGCGTGGGCACGCTGCCGCCGCATGGGACCTGCAAAATCACAGTGACGTTTAATGCACCCGCTACAACCGGAAAGCAGCTTGGCGCTTTGACGATCACCGACGACGCAATCAAGAGCCCGCAAACGGTGAAGCTGACCGGCGTCGTTAAGTAAATGAATTTGGGCGGGGCCGATTGCCGACCGCTGGGCAATCGGCCCTGCCCGCCGCCTGCTCGCGCTCGACCGAATTCGTCACGTGGCGAGACTGTCATCCATCGCTCGGCAGCGCGCTTGAATGCCCATAGCGGCGCGCAAAGTCGATTGATCGCTCGCGATGCTGCGATAGACTGAACGTCAGAATGGCTATTCGGTCAACAATGATGAACTACGCGCTCACGCCCGTACATTTCCTGGAGCGGGCAGGACGCTACTTCCCCAAGGTCGAGCTGGTTTCGCTTTTGCCCGACCGCAGCGAGCATCGCACGACTTACGGAGCGCTTCATCGACGTGCGCGGGCGCTGGCCGCGGCGTTGCAGGCTGCGGGACTTAAACGCGGCGATCGTGTCGCGACGCTGATGTGGAACCATTACGCTCACCTCGAAGCCTACTTCGGTATTCCGGCTGCCGGAGGCGTGATCCATCCGCTCAACCTGCGCCTCCATATCGATGACATCGCGTATATCGCGAAGCATGCCGAGGATCGTTTCCTGATCGTTGACGATGCGCTCATTCCGCTCGCCGAAGAACTGCGCGCCAGATACAGCTTCGAGCGCGTGATCGCGGCCCCGCTTGCCGGACGCGGCGTGCCGGCGCCATACGACGATTACGAAGCGATGCTGCGCGGCGCGCCCGCCGAATTCACCTATCCCGATTTCGACGAGAACGAGCCCCTTGGGATGTGCTACACGTCCGGCACCACCGGGCGTCCGCGCGGCGTGGTCTATTCCCATCGCTCGACGACGATCCACACCTACAACATCGTGCTGATGGGCGGGATGGCGATTACGCATCGCGACGTGGTTTGCGCGTGCGTGCCGATGTTTCACGTCAACGCGTGGGGAATGCCTTACGGATGCGCGATGGCCGGCGCCAAGCAAGTCTTCCTCGGGCCGCATCTCGATCCGATCACGATTCTCGACACTTTCGAGCGGGAACAGGTGACCTGCTCGGGCGGCGTTCCGACGGTCTGGATCGGCGTGCTCGACGCGCTCGATCGCGAGCCGAAACGATGGCATCTGAGCCCCGGGCTCCGCCTCGTGATTGGCGGCTCAGCAGCTCCTGAAACAATGATCCGCGGATTCGACAAACACGGCATCACGGTGCTCCACGCCTGGGGGATGACCGAGACTTCGCCCACCTGCACGCTCGCGCCGCTCAAGCACGGGCTGGAGAATTTGCCCCAGGACGAACAGTATGCCTATCGCGCCAAGCAAGGCATCCCGCATCCGTTTGTCGAGTTGCGCGTGTGCAATGCCAACGGCGAAGTCGCATCGGATGGCAGGACCATGGGCGAAATCCAGGTGCGCGGCCCCTACGTGACCGAGCGCTACTACAAGATGGAGCCCGACCCGGAGAAATTCACGCCGGACGGATGGCTGCGCACGGGTGATGTCGCGGCGGTCGACGACGAGGGCTACATCAAAATCACCGATCGTACCAAGGACTTGATCAAATCGGGCGGCGAATGGATCAGCTCGGTCGATCTGGAAAACGAGATCATGGGTCATCCGGCGGTCGCGGAAGCGGCGGTGATCGCGGTGCCCGATCCGCGATGGGATGAGCGGCCGCTGGCGGCGATCGTGCTCAAACCGGGAGCGCGGGCGACTGCCGAGGAGATCGACGCGTTCCTCGCCGGCAAGTTCCCACGCTGGTGGCTGCCGGATCAGTACGCGTTCATCGAAGAGATTCCGCGCACCTCGACCGGCAAGTTTCTGAAATCAGCGCTGCGCGAGCGATTTCACGATCGAAATGCCGCCGGTCTGGTACGCATCAAGCGCGAGCACGTCCGGCAAGCGCGATGATCAGGGCGGGCGATGGGCGCCGCGACGCGCGGCGTCGACCTGGCTCATGAACATCCGCTCGTAAGTGGTCTCGGAGTCGCTCCCGGCGCCCGAAGCGGGGCGAATTCGCTCCGCCGCTTCGCCCATCGCCTTGAGCACCATTGCGAGCGCATGGCTGGCCCCCTTGGCATCCTCAATCGTCGGCTTGATATGGCGGCGCACTTCGTCGAGCATCCGACGCCCCAACGGAGTGCGCGCGCGCACGCTGATTTCCGAGCGATGAAAGCCGGCGGGAAGCAGTGCGGGATTGCCGAAGATGGTTGCGCCGTGGAACCGTTCGCGCATCGCGCTGATGATCGCCGATGCGCCCGGCACGTTGAGATCGACGGGCGGATAAATCTTCAGCGATAGCGGCCGGCGATCGAGGAATGCAGCCCAGGTCCTGAACGCCATGGCCGGAAGCTCGCCGAACCATCCAAGCCATGCGCGACGCCATCGCTCGGCGCGCGCTGTTAATCTTGCCGCCCGCAATGCACCGAAGCGATCGCGCGAGTTTCGATAGCAGAAAATGCACGGCTTGCTGATTCCATATTTCATCAACTCGCCGCAAAGGCCTTCCGCGCTGGGCGCGCCGCAGGCGCCATTGCGCAAAGACTTCGGACACTCCAGATGATTGAAAATGCGCGTCGCGAGCACTTGCCATCGCGACTTCGCATCGATGAACCATGCGGTCGGAAAGCTTGCCGCAATCGCGACGATTATCTTGCGCAGCAGGATCGGCGGCCATAGCATCGCGCGCATCGCCGCCTCCCACGCGCGCCAGGACCATCGATGAAGCGACGTGCCGGCGGCAGCGGCCGCGCGCGCCTCGATAAAGATTGGACGTTCGAGCAGGTTGCGTTCGATCTGCCGCCTGGTGGTGAACGTCTTCGCCATCGTGCAGGTGAATTGCCACGCCCCGCTCACTCCGCACGGGCCGCCGCAGAGAATCTGTCCGAAGAGCGGATGCTTCAGCCAGAATTCGCCGAGTGTCGCCAGGCCATAAAGCGCCGGGTGGCGTTCGATGAAGCGCGCGGCACGCACCTTCCACGGCTCGCCGCGCAAGCGCACGGTGACGCGATGCGCGCGGCTGTCGGCCGTTTGCAATTCGCGGAGACTGACCTTCAACTCGCAATCGGCGCGCTCGAGGCTCGTGCGGATGACGGCGGAATTGCGCTCCCATCCCGCGGGCACGCACAGCACTTCGAGATCGAGCGCCTTGACACCGCCGGAAGCGGCCAGCGCATCGGTCAGCATCTGCACCGATGGCGGCACGGCTCCCGGATGCCTGCCGTCGCCATCGAGATCGACCCGCGTGAGGACGGCCGGCGCGCCGTCTTCCGCGCCCCGAATGAGCGCGGGCGCAAGCCGGTCGGTCGGCGTGCGATCCGGCAGCGAGAGTCCCCACGGGGCGAGCCGATCGGCGATTTCGATCAATTCTGAGCCGTAGCGTCGTCCTGCATCGACGCGGTTGACATTTTCACGGATCGAGACGGCGGAAGGCTTGCGGCGTTCGCGTATGCGCTCGGCCGCTCGCACCATCCGGCGCAGGTCGCGTCCGGTGCGCGCCACGAACAGGAAACCCGCCACCTCTGTCCGCTCGATCAGCATCGCCATCGCGCTCTCGGCGAAGCCGAAGCCGATCTCGGACAGTACTGAGCGCCGAGCGGCGCGGCGGCCCGCCTCGAACTCACGCCCTTCGAGCGCTTTCGACCGCGCATCGCTGACCGCGCGTCGCATCGGTTTCACGAGCGCCCGTGCGCGCTCGAGCGAGAAGAAGCCTGGGTAACCGGGAACCTCGGCGACGCTTTCGAACACGCGCTCAACGAAGAGCGCGTCCTCAGCTTCCGGCGCGAGCCGTTGGTCCTCAGCGGCGGCGAAGAACGCCGCGACGTTACGATCGATCTGTTCGTATGCGGCGAGCATCTGGGGCGGAATTGAAATTCCCGGCGTCTGGCTTAGGTTGCGGACCACATCGAGGCTCTGCAACGGCAGGATTTCCGCGACCAGCCGCAACGGCCGGTCCGAATCGCGCTCCGCAACCAAGCCGAGTATCCCGTCAGCAAGCGCGAGATCGTAGATCGGCTGCGTGAAGAGCAGGTCCGCGCCGGCGTCGAGCTTCAATCCGATATCACGTTCCACGCGGCTCCGGAGGTCGGGGATCCCGCCCAAGGTCAGCGCGCCCGCGATCAGAATCCGCGAGCGCTCCTCGAGCGGCCGTCCGTCGGAGCCTTCGCCCTGGCGCATGCGGTCGGCGATGCGGATGCCGTTGACGGAATCGAGCGTCCAATTCGAATCGCGCTCGAAATCGCCCGTCACGATAAACAGGTTATGGACGCCGTGGCGTTCGGCGAGTCTGATATCGCGCTCCAGATCGTTCGCGGTGCGATCGCACATGTCGAGCGTGAGGACCACCCGATCGGGATGCACCATGCCGAGCAGCGGCATCGCGAGCAACTCGCGGCTGCGCAGAAAGCGCGGGTCTGCCATCCGTCCGGAGGTCAGCGAGACCGCATCGACGTGGCTTTGGAACTGAAGGATGCGCCGGCGGAGCTGCTCCTGCGTGAGCGCGCGGGGCATGTCGACCTCGGCGAGCATCAGGAACTCGCCCTGCTTGAGCTTGTGCGCGATGGTCGGCAGGCGAATCGCGACCTCCAGCGCATCGGCCTCCGATGCGACGGTTTGCACCAACTCCATCGGCAGCTCGGCAATCGGGCGATGGTCGAGAAAATCTTCGAGCGCGGGCAGGTCCTGCTCCGTCAGCTCGACTTCGATTCGCACGCGCCGCTCGCGGTTGCGGTCGAGCACCTCGCCCACCAGCGCCGCCATTTTGAGAAACAGCGAGCGTTCCCCGGCGGCGGGCGGCGAATGGTAGTACAGCTCGCGCATCAGGCGCGTTAGGTCGAGCGATTCATCGAGCGTGCGGCGGCTCCAGTCCAGATCGGCTTCGACGCGCGACAGCATCCCGGGCAGATCGCGCAGGTTGTTGCGCACCCGCGCCGGCAACCCGCTCATCGCGTGCGGGACCACTTCGGCGCTCGCGATGCCGGTCAGCTCCTGCACCAACTCCGGGGAGACCGTGAATTCGACCGGATGCCGCCGCATCACGGACATCGTATAGACTGCGGTCGGCGCGCCGAGCGTGAGCTCGACAGGATGATAGCTGGCGTCGAAGCCCTCTCGATCGAGGAGATGACTCATCAGGACGCCGTTGATGCCGACCCAGACGCCGTTGTCGTACTTTGCCAGCTCGATCCAACGCTCGGCAAACTCGGCGGCGCGCTGCAGATAGATGTCGGTGAAGCAGGCGTAGCCGCGACGCGAATCGAGCAGGCGCAGATCGTCGCGCATGGTCGCGACTGCGGTGTCGCTGGTGACGAAGCGGACATCGTCAAGGCTTTCGAACAGGCGCTCGATTTCAGCGCCGTCGGGATGCACGTCGGCGAACCGCTCGACCGGCCGGTAGCGTTCGCTCAATTTGAGCGCCTCCCACACCGCGCTCCAAAAATGGATGAACCGCGATTGCTGCCCCGCGTCCATCGAGGACAAATCGGCGCGTTCCTCGATAATTGCCGTGAGATCGCCGAGCGTCAGTCCGAAGCGATTCTCGAGCTCGGTGAGCCGCGCGCGATCGATTCCGGCGCGGACCTGAATTTCGTAATAGATGCCGCCGGTGCGTGCGAATAATCGCGTTGGCAGTTGATCGAAAAAATTCGCGTGACGTACATAAAGGAAGCGACCCTCCGGCGGCGCCTCGAGCGACTCGCCGCCCTCGATCGCGGGCGCACGCCCCCCGCCTAGATGACAGAAAAAGATTCGCGCGCCGGCTGCGGAAGGCGACGGCAGATGCCCGCGGCGACGGAGTTCGCGCGCCGCGATGCCCAGGACGTCGGCTGAGATGTCCGAAAGCACCACACGAAGTCGCCGGTAGTAGTCCGCGTGATTATCGCGCAACCAGTCGAGCAGTCCGGCGATGAACCCGCCCGAGCCCGGCGCCTTCTCACCGATCCAGAGTTCCTCGTCGGGACCAATCGCGCCTTCGCGCTCGAGTTCGCGCACATGGCCCGCGAACCGCGCCGCGGCTTCATCGATGAATTCCTGATGATTCGATTCGGCGCGTCCCTTCGGCAGCGCCCGCTGATAACTCTTGCCGGTAACGGTTTCCCAGACGCTCAGGAAGCGCCAGAACGCGCGATTGAAATTCCATACGCAGGTGCGGTCATAGCTGACGAACTGGCCGTCGAGCCAAACCGGCTCCGCGCCCTCGACCGCGCCGGTCAGCTCATTTTCGAGCGCCTGCGCGAAATCGTCGCGCTTCTCGAGCTGGGCCACGTCGATGATCGCCGAATCGACGCCCCATTGGACCTGCACGGGACGGTGGAATGTCGCGTGATCGTGATGGCGCTCGACGGTATAGGAAAGCCGCGCTGCCGCGGATCCCGGCGCGAGGCTGTCGAGCACGCCCAGCACCGCGCGATGTTGCCCGATCGAAATCAGACCGCGCGGATCATTGAAGGTAACTCTCACGCCGGAGCGAAGCTGCGTGCGCTGCGGGAACAGGCGATCGAGCATCCGGCTCGCCGGCGGAAAATCGCCCGTCAGCAGCAGATGTTCGAGCGGGACCAGATCGGCTGAGCTCGCCCTGCTGCCGATACGCCGATTAAGGCGGGCGCGCAGCTCGGGATGGCGCGCGTTGAGCGGCACCATCAGATTGGCGAGGCGTCCGCGGTCGTCCGCCGCGAGGCGGTTCGCAAGCTCAATGTAAAGCCGTTTGAGGCGCGCGAAGTCGCCGTCGACCGCCACCCAGCCGCGGCGCAGTTCGCGCGCAACCCGCGCGGCAAGCGTCAGCAGGTTGGTGGTGGGCGAAATCGCGTACATCAGCGGATGCGGGTTTTACGGAACTTCTTCTTCGATCGCGGCCGCGCCGAGACCGATCTCGCCGCGTGCGATGCGCGCGGCTTCGCTGAGCGCGCGCAGCTTGGCGCGCGCCAGCGATCGGTCGAGTAGCACGAGGCCGCAATCCGGCGCGAGCCACAGGCGATCGGGCGTGATGTACCGGAGCGCATCGCGAATCCGTCGCGCCAACTCTGCGGGATTTTCGGCGTGACGCGAACCGATATCGATAAGGCCGAACAGAACCTCCTTGTGGCCGCACAACTTAACGACGCTCGGATCGAGCCGCGGCGCAGCGCATTCGAGCGAGATCTGGTCGACGCGCGATTCGTTCAGGAACGGCAGCAGCACCTCGTAGCCATGCTCGCGGACCTTTGGCCCGTCGATCGGATAACCGTAGCAGACATGGACGGTGGTCTTCGCGCCGATGCCCTCGAAGCATCGATTGAGCGCTTCGATGCCCCAGTCGCGGACGCGCTCGGGATAGCGCGTGAAGGCCGGCTCGTCAACCTGCACGATGTCGCACCCGGCGCGCTCCCAATCCTTGAGCTCGAGATTGATCGCCGCCGCGAGATCCATCGCAAGCGCGCGCTCGTCGCCGCCGTAATGCTGGTCATGGCTGGTGTCCACGATGGTCATCGGACCTGGCGCGGCCATCCGGATTCCACGGCGGGTGGCGGCGCGCAGGAAGCGCACGTCATCGACGGCAATCGGACCGCTGCGTTCGATCGCGCCGACGATCCGCGGCGCATCAAACTCGCGATTGCTGCCACGCAGCCGCTTGCGTGCGAGGCGGTTGAAGTCGAAGCCCTTGAGGCGGCGGGTGAAGTAATAGACGAAATTATCGCGGCGTTGCTCGCCGTCGCTGATCACGTCGATTCCGGCGCGTTCCTGGTCGCCGATCGCGAGCAGCGTCGCATCGTCCTGTCCTTCGCGCAGCACCTTGGTTTCCAGACGCCATCCCCCGAAGAAGGCGCCGAAAGGATTCGAGAGCCACAGCGGCTTCGGATAGCTCCCCACTACGGTCGTCTTCAGCATTACTGGTTCACTCCCCGGGCCCCGTAGCTTGACTTCTCGCGCAAAGTCGCTGCTTTATCAAGCCACGCCGGAGTTTTTGGACGAGGAGCAACGTCAGATGGGCCGAATTGACAAAAACCTGATGCTGGTTGGCAGTATCCCGCTCGAGACCGTCGAGGAAGTCTTCCGTACCTGCGCGGCGGCGATCGGCAACGAGGTCTTCTGTCTGCCCGATGGCGAGGTCGGCGACCGGCTGTGGTGGACAAATTTCCAATGCTATCGCGTGCTGCACGGGCATCCAGACCTTGAGACCGTGCGCCGTCCCGATCCGGTCAACGGGGTCGAGAACTGGAAGCCGCGCGGCTACGTCGATCAATGGCAGTTCCGGGTGCGTTCCGGGGTGAAGGAGGTCCACTTTGGAGATCCCGGGTGGCGTCTCGGCTATACGAAGGAAGCGGTCAATTCGTATTTCATCTTCAAGACGCTTCGCGAGCAGGGCGTGATTCCGCGCGACGTGCGGCTCCAGGTCTGCATCCCGCTGACTGGGAGCATCGTCGAGCACTATTTCCGCAATCCCGCCGACTACCCGATCGTGAAGCCGGCCTACGAGCAGGCGCTGCGCGATGAGATCGCTAAGATGTGCGAGAAGATTCCGCATCGCGACCTCGCGATCCAGTGGGACGCCTGCTCGGAAATCCTGGACCTCGAAGGCTTTTACGATTGGACGCCGAAGGAAGACAAATTCGAGCGTCTGGTCTCAGCCTGTGAACGCGTCACGCCCGGAATCCCGGACGACGTGATGGTCGGCTATCACTTCTGCTACGGGACGCTCGGCGGATGGCCGATCATCCCGATCAAAGACTTGGACCTGTGCGTCAGGCTTGCGAATGCGTCGGTCGCGCGATCGGGCCGGCGCGTCGATTTCGTGCACATCCCGGCGCCGCACGATCGCACTGACGATGCGTTTTACGCGCCGCTGAAAAACCTGAAGATTGGCGATACAAAACTCTTCCTCGGCCTGATTCATCACACCGACGGCATCGAGGGGTTTAAGCGCCGGCTGGCGGTTGCGCGGAAGTATGCGTCCGATTTCGGGGTCGCATCGGTATGCGGCTACGGCCGCCGGCCGACGGCAGAATTAGCGCCCGCACTGAAAGCGCATCGCGAGGCGGCAGAGGTGATGCGAATGGCTTGACGAATCAACGTTCCCGGCCTCATCGATGCCGCCTGCGATGCCATCTGCGCCCAAGCGCTATTGCGTGATGCGGGCGACGATCTTCGATGCGATGGTTTCGAAAACCGCCTGCAACTGCGATGGGTCGGGGGCGAACACCGCCTCGCCTTCCGGTTGGCTGGGGTCAAACGTCGGACTGGCGGGATCGTTCGCAATCTCCTGCAGGAAGGTTTGGCTGATCTTGTTACCGAGGCCGATCGAGTAGATCACGATATTCTGGGCACGCATCGCACCGGCCACCTGCAGCGAGCGATAGGCAGCGTCGGCAGAGATGTTCTGCTCACCCGTCGGCGGCGGCACTAGCGGCATGTTGGCGCCCGCGACCTGCGACGGAAAGGTCGTCGCGCCGCAGAATCCGGGCCTGCCGTTGTGCGGGTTCATGAATGAGACACCGTTACACCAGCCTACCGCGGCTTCCGGCGGAGAGCATCCGCCAAAATTCAACACCGTATTCGGCGGACAGTTGAGCGTGTCCTGGATGGTGTTCGCCCAGCCGTCGGTGAAGAAAACCGCAACTTTCACCACTTCCTGGCCCGGCGAGACCGTCACCGTGTTAATTTGATCGAATCCATCCTGCAGGCCGGCCTGCGAGAACGTGCCGCCGTTAAAATTCATCTGGCTGACCGCGCCATCGATCGGACTCACGAAGTTCGTACCGATCGGAACGTCGATGGTGGCGGTCGAAGAGAAGCTCACGTCCGCAACCTCGTCGGTGCTGTTATCGAAATAGGTAAGAAAGTTCTGAACCGCAGGAGGTAGCGCCTGGGCTCCGCCGTTCAGGTTCATCGAACCCGACCGGTCCAGAACTAGCGACATGATGAGCGTCGGGCGTGTAACCTGCGCGGTCGAGGTGACCTGGATGGTTTTGAAATTTGGAAGAAGACGCAGGAAGAACGTGTTGATGGTCGCGGTAGCGCTGACATTCACGACGGTATTGTTGCTGCCATTGGCGAATGACACGGTGACGGTGGGCGTGGCGGCATTTGCGCTGGTTGGCGACCCGTAGTTTACGTTGAAGGCGGCCTGAGCGGCCGCGATCGCCGCCGATTGCCCGAAATTGATGTTGCGCATCGCAGAGAGCGCCGCCGCGTCGACCGCCTTCGAGAGTTTAGCCCGCGTGACGTAAGCGAAGCCCAAGTCGACCGCGAGGCTGGTCGAGAGCAGCAGCACCGGCAGGACGATCGCTAAAACGACGATGATCTGACCGCGGCTGCGCTTGCCTTCCCGGTTGTAATGCGTCGGATTCATCGCGACCTCCGGATCAGAAATACGCCACTTGGTAGAGGGGCGATGGAATTACAATGTTCAGCAGACGTCCGAGCGGCGTGATCGATTGGTAGTTGTAAAAGATTTCGGTGATGTAGATCGTCTGCCCGTTTTGCAGCATGTTGGCCGATCCGGCGGGAACCGTTGCCGTGCTTCCAACCCCATTGCCGATCTTGCTCGCGGCAACAATGCCTCCGAGCGATGCCTGGCCGGTGATCTTGCTGACGTTCCTCTGGGTCTGGACGGAAGTCACGATCACTTCCCCGTTATTCGAATTAAGCGGGGCGAAGCCGTTGATGACGGCCTGCGCGGCTTGCGCCAAGGTGTCACCGCGCGAGGCGAGATTCGAACCTTGCCGGCTGAGGCCAATCATTACCTGCTCGTAGTTAAGCGCGCGGCCAAAATCGACCAGGATCGATACGGCGGCCAACAGAATGCCCACCGCTGCCAGAAACTCCAGCATCGATTGACCGGGTTTGCAGCTCTTCGGGCGGTTGCGTATCGAATTCTGGACTGAGGTGAACATGGCGGATGCCGTTTCAGTTGGTTTGATTCGCCGGGAACGGCTCGTTTTTGAAGGTGGTGCTCGAAGTGAACGTGTACGTCCCGTTGGGGAAGAACTGAGCCACGATCGGGGTCATCAATTTCAGGTTCGTGGTGAGTGAAATCGTCACCGTGTCTCCGGGCCCACCCGCACTGCCATTGCCTCCCTGCAGACTCGATATCTGGATGTTGGTGAGGGACACGCCGGGCCAGGCCGCCTGCTCAGCGATATCGATGATCGACTGGACGCGCGAAAGGTAGGTGCCGGGTGAATTCGGGTTCGGCAGGTGGTTTCCGGTCGAGGCGAAGCGGCCCGCCTGATCGACCGCATCCTGAAGATTTATCTGCACGAAAAACATCCGACTGAAGTCGAGCAGCGCGCACATCAGCAGGAGGAACGCCGGTAGAACCAGGATGAACTCCGCGGCCGTCTGTCCTTTCAGTTTCTTACAGCTTTTTTTCGGCATGGATGGTCCGCCGGCACGAATTGCGTCTCTGAAATCCGTGGATGCGGGAAAATTTAATCCACGCGTTATGCTAGGCCTTCTCCACATATGTAGGCATTAACTTAGCAGAATTATCACACAACCAGTCAAGGTTCGTGATAATCGGATTATTTTGCCTTTTTATTGGACCGATGCAGACGTTCAGGAAATAAAAAAGGGCCGCGTTTTGCAGAAAAGTAGCTCATGAATGCGGGCGGCATATATCTTCGCGATCCGGCGGCCGGCAAACCGTGGTATGTCGCCAAGAACGAGGTAAGGGACCGAAAGGTCCAAGGCTCTCTGTACAAAGAGGCTTTGACGAACCGCAAGCGCACGAATCGTCTCCTCGCTCTCATTGATTTCGGCTCTTTCAGTTCCGATCCGTTCAAACGTCCAGGCCTTTCCGTTTTGATCTTCTACTGGCCGGAGAAAAGCGCTCACACTCCCCGCAACCGATCCAGGATCGCGGCAACGGCGGCGCGCACCGACAGATGGTTGTAATTGCCGGGGCCTCGGACCGGCGCGAGGGCGATATCGGCGCGATTCAGAATCTCGGGCGCGAGGCCAAAACCTGTGCCGAACAACAGCACGATCGGAGGACCATCGGGCGTTTCGATCTTTTCGCGCAGTTCACGAAAGCTCACCCCAGTTGGATTGCGGGCGGAGGTCGAAACCAGGATAGGCCTGGCGCCCGACTCGTGGTGTACCACCGTCAGCGCCTCGTCCAGCGTCGCAACGACGCGCGCTAGCCTGAGCGCCTCTTCGCGGCGCGAATCGAAGGCGCGGCCCGGCTCCTCGAACCAATGCTCGATTACCCGCGCGGCGAACTCGCGCTGCTCAGCCACCGGATGAACCACGAAAAATCCGCGCGCCTCGTAAGTACGCGCCGAGCGCGCAAGATCGTGGATATCAAGGCTCGTGATCGCGGCGGTGACGATGCGCGCATTGCGATCGACCACCGGATGATGCAGGAGCGCGATGTAGAGGTCAGCCACTTTTGCGGCGAGCGAGCA
>Ga0070737_10000433_pt1 | contig 90389 bp, 76 predicted proteins | sample Coa_R1_10_FD_66438 | JGI IMG/M metagenome (GOLD analysis project Ga0070737, IMG submission 66438) | Surface soil microbial communities from Centralia Pennsylvania, which are recovering from an underground coalmine fire - Coalmine... | ecosystem: Environmental > Terrestrial > Soil > Unclassified...
ACGCTGTTCATCTATGATTTCGTGGACCTTGCGCTCCCCTTGGAAGCCGCTCGAGGCTCCTTCGCCACTGGCGGTAAGTCCCTTGGGCCGCTCGCTTGCGCAGCCAGCCAGGACGCGAAGGACCTGCTTGTCCGGATCGGGCCGTCCGGGGTCGCCAGGCACCTATCGAGACAAGTCCGGGTCGAGCTCGGGGCCCCCCGGGACCGGGGTGAGGGCGTGGTCGTCCCGATGCGCTGGGAAGCGGCCAAGTTGCCCTCGCTCTTCCCGGTCCTGGACGGGGACCTCGAGTTCGCGCCGCTCGGGCCGTCGCAATGCCGGATGATCCTCTCGGCTTCGTACGTAGCGCCCCTCGGCGAGCTCGGCCGGCGCCTCGACCGAGCCATCTTGCACCGGGTGGCCGAGTCGACGGTCCGTTCTTTTCTCATGCGCTTAGCAGCCGCTCTCGAAGCCGGCACATAAGCCCGAGGCGAGCGCCTCCTGGTTTAGTGCCTGTCGCGTCAGATCGTGACCGGGCAGCGCGCGTGGTGCGCGACCTGGGCGCTCACCGAGCCGAGCAACAGGCCCGAGAACCCGCCGAGGCCGCGTGAGCCGACCACGACCATCTCTGCTCCCTCGCTCGCCTCGAGGATAACCTCCGCGGCGGGACCTTCTCTAACCTCGCGGACGACTGGCACCGCGGGGCTCTTCCCGAGGACCTCCTCCACCTGCTCGTCCAAACGAGCGAGAGCGTTCTTCCGGAAGTCGTCGGCCGGCGGAGGGGCGCTGAACGGCCCGTACACGAAGGCCGGGACGTTCCAAGCGCGCACCACCATCAAGCTCGCGCCCCGCAACCGAGCCTCCTCCGCAGCCCACGCCAGCGCCTGCGAAGAAGACTTGGACCCGTCCACCCCCACGACAATGAACCTCCGCTCGGCGTCATGTGCACCCGGGACGTTCCCGCTCGCCACCAGCCTCACCTCCGCCCAACAGTCTTACCGAGCATGCGTCAGGGTGCGCAAGATGAGCGCCCTCTGGCACTGCTGTCGTGGCCAAAGTTTGGCTCTATTGCACCAAAAGCCACCCGGTGGCGGTACAACTATGTCGCGCTCGAGGGCGCAGGTCGTTATACTCCCGGGGCGGTGAGGCGCGAAGAGTGGGACGAGCGCTACCGGGCCGACGAGCTCGTCTGGCCTTCGAGGCCCAACCAGTTCCTCGTCGAGGAGGTCGGAGCCCTGCCGCCGGGCCGAGCGTTGGACCTAGCTTGCGGCGAAGGTCGCAACGCCCTGTGGCTGGCAGAAAAGGGCTGGGCGGTGACGGGCGTAGACTTTTCCCGCGTCGGGTTGAGCAAAGCTCGGCGGCTGGCAGCAGATAGAGGGCTCCAAGTCGACTTCGTGGAGGCAGACGTGCTCGACTGGGCCCCGCCTGCCGCCTCTTTCGACCTCGTCGTCGTCATGTACTTGCACCTCCCCGCCCCAAGCCGGCGCCGTGCCCTGCAAAGCGCCGCCCGGGCCCTCGCCCCTAGGGGCACCTTGTTGGTGGTCGGCCACGACTCCACCAACCTCGAGGAAGGCTACGGGGGCCCGAAGGACCCGGCGGTCCTGTTCAGCCCAGAAGAGATCGTGCGCGACCTGGACGATGCTGGCGAGGCCCCGCTTCACATAGAAAAGGCGCAAAGGGTACATAGGACGGTCTTCGTGGAGCCGGCCGGGGAGGGCCGCTCTTGCGAGGCGGTGGCCATCGACGCGCTCGTACGCGCGGTGCGAAACAGGCCCGTACCGGTACAATGATGATGCCCCCCGGGGTACAGTGACACTGAAGCGTAACCTTAGCCGTAAAGGAAGCCTGCCATGGAGCTCGACGAGGAAGTCCTAGAAGAGGTCGTCAAGCGGTTACGGCGCGCCGAGGGGCAGATAGGCGGGGTCATCCGCATGATCGAAGAGGGCCGCGACTGCGCCGAAGTGCTTACACAGCTGGCGGCGGCTTCCCGGGCCATCAACCGAGCAGGTTTCAAGCTCGTCGCTACCGGGCTCCGGGACTGCGTGGCCCGCCCGGGCAAGGCCGCTGCCTCAGAGGAGCAGCTCGAGCGGCTCTTTCTCTCGCTCGCCTGAGCTAGGTGCTCCCTGGGCGCGCCGAGCCGCGGGCACGGAGGCGCCAGCACCCGCGCACCAGGCCCATTCGGGCCAAAAGTCCCGCCAGAGCAGACGTTCTGGGTACCCAAGCAGGGACCTTTGGCCCTAACGACTGCGGCGGCTCGCGAGAAAGCATGGTGAGAGCAAAAGAAAGACGACTAAGAAAGGAAAGACCACCATGCGCAGGAAGAGCTTCGACATACTGGTGAGCTTCGGCGGCCTGTTGATAGCGGTCGTGCTCCTGGCCGCCGGCGCGCTCGCCATGTGGGGCTACAGCTACGACAACTCGACCGTCTACCACCAACTCTCCGCACAAGACATCACGTTCCCCCCTGCTTCCGCGTTCGCTCACGCCAAGGCAGGCACCGAGATCACCCCGAGCATGATCCCCTCGGTGTCCCAGTACGCGGGCCAGAAGCTCACGACCGGTGCCCAAGCTGAGGTCTACGCCAACGACTTCATCGCCGTGCACCTGTCCGAGATGCCCTACCACGGCGTCTACGCCTTGATCTCGAGCGCGGCGCGCGCCGCCAAGCCGGGCAGCGCCCAGGCCGCCAAGCTGGCAGCTCTCGAACAGACGTCTTTCCAGGGCACATCGCTTCGGGGCATGCTGCTCAACGCCTACGGCTGGTGGGAGATAGGCCAGGTCGCCCTGGTGGCAGGGATCGTGTCGTTCTGCCTAGCCGGCATTACCATCCTCCTGTCTGCCCTCGGCCTCTGGCACGCCAGGCGGGTCCCGGCCGAAGAGGAGATCCCGAGGCTGCACCCAGCCGGCGCTCTAGGGGGCGAGCTAGGGGCCTCAGCTTGACCCAACAGCCAGTCAAAGTAAGCTCACGCACGGTGACGGCCTGCCCGTTCTTAGTAGCCGACCACGAGATCGTGCAGCGAGGGCTCAGGGAGCTGTCCGGGCCCCAAGGGACGATGTGAAGATCGTGGACGAGGCCTCCTCGGTGAAGGGAGGCCTCGTCTCGTGATGAAGCGGCCGCGGGGCCGCCACGAGGACGAGAAACCGGCCAAGCCCTCAGGGGCAGAACAGTGTTCTCAGGACAAACTATTTAGGAGGATCTAGTGAACTTGGTTGGAGCAGTTTTCAACTTGAGCTCGCCGGGCAAGTACCTTCACTGGTCGATCTTTACGGTCTCTCTCGCGAACCTGGTGCTCATAGGCGTCATGGTCGTGATCTTTGCAGGCGCCCTCCTGCTGCCCTTCCCCCATGGAGCACGCAATGTGGCCGAAGCCGAGGAGCCCGACGACCCTCCCGGCCAGGCCCCTGCCCGCCGGCGCGCCGAAGGCGCCGGCGACTACGCCGTGCCCGCTGCCTACAGCCAGCCCGGTGACCGGACGTGGACAGGTGCGATAAGGCGGGCCGGCCTGCGCCTGCTCCCACCAGGCAAGCTCCTCCCCGACCGCCAACCCGCCTATGTCGCTTCTTGGATCTACGTCTTCGGCGTCGCCAGCTTGGCGGCCCTCGGCACAGCGATCGTCTCGGGCTTTTTGATCGCGCTGGGCGGCGTGGACTGGTGGCACACCAACGCCGTCGGCCACTTCTTCAACAGCTTGCACCTATGGTCAGTCGAGCTGTTCATGGCCTTCATCGTGATCCACCTTTGGGGCAAGTTCTGGATGGCGGCGTGGAGGGGCCGGCGAGCGCTCACCTGGATGACAGGCGTGCTCGCTTTCGCGGTGTCGATCGTCGAGTGCTTCACCGGCTACCTCTCGCAGCAGAACTTCGACTCGCAGTGGATCTCTACCAACGGCAAAGACGCTATAAACGCCACTGGCCTCGGAGGTTTCTTCGACCTCATGAACTTCGGCCAGATGCTCCTCTGGCACGTCGTGCTGGTCCCCATAGCGCTCGTCGCCATCGTGGGCGCACACGTGCTCTTGGTGCGGGTGCGCGGCGTGTCGCACCCCCTCCCTCTCAAGCGAGCTCGGGGCAAGCAGGCACGGCGCGCCCAGCGCGCGGCCGACGCGTCCGATTGGAAGGGGCCTACGCGCGTCTACGACATCGCCAAAGAAGCGGCGGCCGCGACCGCCGTGGCGACAGCCCTGGTCGTAGTGCTCGCTGCCCTCCTCTCTTCTCCTGACGTCCCCCCCCTGTCGATCTCGACATGGGCAAAACTAGCGCCGGCCGACTTCATGGCCACCGCCACGAGCGAGCTCGACGGCACGAGCGAGACCGCTACCTACGGGCCTCCCTACAACAACGCCAGCGGCGCCACGCAGCGCATAGGCATTTCGTGGGAAAAGCTCGCCGGCGTGCGCACGCCCGTCAATGCCGCTCAGGACTTCGTGCTCGGCCCGCTTTCCAAAGTAGCCCCCACGGATCCCACCTTGGCAGCCGCTCTTCATCGCTACAGCTCAGCCCCCGCGAGCACACGTTCGGCCTGGGCGGCCACCTATGCCAAGGCGCTCGACCACGTGAGGTTCGTAAACGGCCGGCCGGTAGTGCCAAGGGCCGACGACGGCCCCGTGCCGGTGCTCATCTCTACGGAGCTTTCGTTGGCTCGCGGTGGGGCGCTCGATGCCGACCTGCTCGCCAACCGTTCCTTCTACGGCACGAACTTCACCAAGCCCCTACTGTTCTTAGAAGACGGCGAGTTCTTCGCTGAGCAGGCACGCGCCCAGCACCTCGAAGGCAACCAGTGGGGCGTCATGAACGAAACGGGCAGCTACCCAGGCCAGCCCTGGCTCTGGCTGTACACCCTTTGGTACCAGGTCCCGGGTTTTGACAATTCGGCCAACGTAGACCTGATCGCGATCTACCTGACAGGCGCCGCCACCATCCTGCTCCTCGCCTTGCCGTTCGTGCCTGGGCTGCGGGACATACCAGAGGTAGTGCCCCTCCACCGCCTCGTCTGGCGCAACTGGCACCGGCGCCAGCGGCACTTGAGCGGCCTCAACTGACGGAGCTGAGACAAAGAGGAGGCCAGGTGACCAAGATGCACCTAGATGCAAAACGAAGCTCCAATTGTGAGAGCCCGGCGTTAGGTTGGCTGGCATGACACAGGCCGCTCGGACGTCGTCATCGGGCCAGCCTGAAATGGTGCCCGGAAAGCCCCTCGTCGGCGAGGAGCTACGCCTCATAGACGCCTATTGGAGGGCGGCGAACTACCTTTCCGTGGGCCAGATCTACCTCCTAGACAACCCGCTGCTGAAAGAGCCTCTCCAGCCCAAGCACGTAAAGCCTCGCCTGCTCGGCCACTGGGGCACGACGCCGGGGCTCAACTTCGTGTACGCCCACATGAACCGGGCGGTCCGCAACTGGGACCTCGACGCCATCTACGTCTTCGGCCCAGGCCACGGCGGCCCGGCCGCCGTTGCCAACGCCTACCTCGAAGGCACCTACAGCGAGGTCTACCCGCACGTCACCCGTGACGAGGCCGGCCTCAGAGCGCTGTTCCGCCAGTTCAGTTTTCCTGGGGGCGTACCGTCCCACGTGGCACCCGAAACCCCCGGTTCGCTCCACGAGGGCGGCGAGCTCGGCTACTCGCTTTCCCACGCTTACGGAGCTGTCTTCGACAACCCGGGCCTGTTGGCCTGCTGCGTAGTCGGCGACGGCGAGGCGGAGACCGGTCCGGCGGCAACGGGGTGGCACTCTAACAAGTGGCTCAACCCGGTGACCGACGGCGCCGTGCTGCCCATTTTGCACCTGAACGGTTACAAGATCGCAAACCCGGCCGTGCTCGCCCGCATCGGGGACGCCGAGCTCACCTCGCTCCTCGAAGGCTACGGCTACGAAGTGCATTGGGTCTCGGGCGACCAGCCAAGTGAAATGCACCAGAAGATGGCCTTCACCTTGGACCAGGTCATCGCCAAGATCGTGGCAGCCCAGCGGGCGGCACGTGGAGGGGACGGCCCGAAGCGGCCCCGCTGGCCGATGATCGTCCTGCGGACGCCCAAAGGTTGGACGGGCCCGAAGACTGTGGACGGGCTGCCGGTCGAGGGTACTTGGCGCTCCCACCAGGTCCCCTTGCCGGAAGTCCGCACCAACCCTGAGCACCTGGCCGCTCTCGAAGCTTGGATGCGCAGCTACAAGCCCGAGGAACTGTTCGACCGAAATGGTGCGCTCGTGCCCGAGCTCGCCGCCCTCCCCCCTAGGCAGCAGCGTCGCATGAGCGCAAACCCGCACGCCAACGGCGGGCTGCTGCTAAAGGACTTGGCCCTGCCAGACTTTCGCGATTACGCGGTGCAGGTGGCCAAACCAGGTACAACGTTTTCCGAGGCAACTCGCGTCCTCGGTACGTACCTGCGTGACGTGGTGAGAGCCAACCCGAGCCGCTTTAGGCTCTTCGGCCCAGACGAGGTCGCCTCCAACCGCCTTCAGGCCGTGTTCGAGGTTACCGACAGGCAGTGGGACGCCGAGCGCCTGCCCGGCGACGACCACCTGGCACCACAAGGCCGGGTCATGGAAGTGCTCTCCGAGCACCAGTGCCAAGGCTGGCTAGAAGGTTACTTGCTCACCGGTAGGCACGGCCTTTTCACGAGCTACGAAGCGTTCATCCACATCGTCGACTCGATGTTCAACCAGCATGCCAAGTGGCTGAAGACCACACGACAGATCCCCTGGCGCCGGCCGCTCGCTTCGCTCAACTACTTGCTGTCGTCCCACGTCTGGCGCCAGGACCACAACGGCTTTTCCCACCAGGACCCCGGCTTCATCGACCACGTCGTCAACAAGAAGGCCGAAGTGATCCGGGTCTACTTACCGCCGGACACCAACTGCCTGCTCTCGGTAATGGACCATTGCCTAAGGAGCAGGCACTACATAAACGTCGTCGTCGCCGGCAAGCAGCCTTCGCTCGACTACCTCTCCATGGACGACGCGGTGCTGCACTGCACCCGGGGGATCGGGATCTGGGACTGGGCTTCCAACGACTACGGGGCCCCCGACGTGGTGATGGCCTGCTGCGGCGACGTCCCCACCCTGGAGACCCTGGCCGCAGTCGACATAGTGCGAAGAGAGCTACCCTCCATCAAAGTCAGGGTCATAAACGTGGTTGACCTCATGCGCCTCCAGCCCGAAAGCGAGCACCCCCACGGCCTTTCCGACCAGGAGTTCGACACGCTCTTCACGCGGGACAAACCAGTCATCTTCGCCTACCACGGCTACCCCTGGCTCATCCACCGCCTCACCTACCGGCGCGCCAACCACCCGAACCTGCACGTGCGCGGCTACAAGGAAGAGGGTACCACGACCACGCCTTTCGACATGGTGATGCTAAACGACTTGGACCGTTTCCACCTCGTGATGGACGTGATAGACCGAGTGCCGGGACTGGGGCCGCATGCGGCCTCGCTCCGGCAGAGAATGCAAGACGAACGCGTCCGCTGCCGCTATTACACCCGTTTGGAAGGCGAAGACGAACCCTCGGTCGCCGGCTGGACCTGGCCGTACTGACCCCACCGGCACGTGCGCGCCTTAGTTGTCAACGCCGGCTCGAGCAGCCTGAAGCTTTCCCTGCTGTCGCTGCCCGCCGAGACCGGCGGCTGGGAGCGGGCCGAACTCGTGGCGAGCAAGACCGTCGCTGCACCAGGGGCTCGCTTCGACCGAGAAGGCCTGCAGTCGTTCCTGTCAGCGAGCTCGCCCATAGACGCAGTGGGGCACAGGGTCGTGCACGGGGGCACAGAGTTCACCGATCCAGTCCTCTTGGACAAAGAGGTGGTGCGCCGGCTCGAGGCTCTCAGCGACTTGGCGCCCCTGCACCAACCCAAGTCGCTCCGGGCAATCGAGGCGGTGAGCCGGCTGCTACCGAACGTGCCCGCAGTGGCGTGCTTCGACACGGCGTTCCACGCGACCATCCCGCCGGCCGCCCGCACTTACGCCTTGCCCTCCGAGTGGCGCCGGCGCTGGGACCTGCGCCGCTACGGGTTCCACGGGCTCTCTCACGCCTGGGCCGCGCGCCGGGTGGCGCAACTTTGTGGCCAAGAGGGCGCGGCGGATTTTCGCGTCGTAACGTGCCACCTCGGCTCGGGTGCCTCCCTGGCGGCCGTGAAGGGCGGGCGGTCAGTGGACACCACCATGGGTTTCACGCCCCTAGAAGGCCTCGTCATGGCCACCCGCTCTGGTTCGGTCGACCCAGGGCTGGTCCTGTGGTTGGAAGAGCACGCCGGCATGCCCCCTTCCCAACTGGCGTCGGCTCTCGAGCACCGCTCAGGGCTTTTCGGCCTCGCCGGGCAAGCCGATATGCGCGAAGTCCTCCAAGCTGAACAGGACGGCAACGAGGAGGCGGCCTTGGCTGTCGGCGTTTACCTCCACCGCCTGCGCTCTGGGATCGCCTCGATGGCCGCCTCGCTCGGAGGCATCGACGCGCTCGCCTTTGCGGGCGGTGTAGGCGAGAACTCGCCAGCTATCCGCCGGCGGGCAGCAGAGGGCCTCTTGTTCCTCGGCGTGAAGCTCGACCTCGAGGCCAACGAAAACGCGAGGCGAGACACCGAGCTCACTGCCGCTGGCGCCATTTTACGGGCCTTTGTCATCGAGGCTCGGGAGGACCTAGAAGTCGCCCGCGGCGTGCAGCAGGTCCTCGGCCAGTAGCACAGGCCCTCCGGCCGGCACACGCCGGCCTAGCACGACAGGCTGTCCCAGCTGGCGCTCCCGACAGCTGCTCAGCGCTGCCTCCTCAGCTCAGCCGGCGCTCCCGGGCGGCCGCTCGTTCGTACACCACGAGGCGGCCACCCGGGCGGAGCCATGCCGTCAGTGGCGGCGAAGGTCAAAGCGGTCGAGATCCATGACCTTCGCCCAAGCGGCGACAAAGTCATGGACGAACTTTTCCTCTCCGTCGTCGCAGGCGTACACCTCCGCGAGAGCACGGAGCTGCGAGTTGGCACCGAAGATGAGGTCGACGGCGGTCCCTGTCCACTTGAGCTCTCCGCTCTTGCGGTCCCGTCCCTCGTAGACGTGCTCGCTGGTCGATACGCGCCACTCCGTGCCCATGTCGAGCAGGTTCACGAAGAAGTCGTTGGTGAGCACCTGTGGCCGTCGCGTGAGGACACCGTGGGGCGAACCGCAGGTGTTAGCGCCCAGCACGCGTAGGCCGCCTATCAGCACCGTCATCTCCGGAGCCGTGAGAGACAACAAGCTGGCTCGGTCGACGAGCACTTCCTCAGGCCGGCGCTTGTCCCCGGGCCGAAAGTAGTTGCGGAACCCGTCGGCCGTCGGCTCGAGCACGGCAAAGCTCGCCACGTCGGTCATCTCTTGCGTCGCGTCCGTGCGCCCTGGCGAGAACGGGACCTTGACATCGTGACCGGCGTCTTTGGCGGCCTTCTCGACGGCGGCGCAGCCGGCGAGCACGATCAGGTCCGCCAAAGAGACCTTCTTGCCGTCTGTTTGCGCTGCATTGAAAGCTGCTTGGATCCCCTCCAGGACTTCGAGGGCCTTCGCCAGTTCGGGAGGGTCGTTCACCTCCCAGTCCTTCTGGGGGGCGAGGCGGATCCGGGCGCCGTTGGCCCCGCCGCGCTTGTCGCTGTCGCGGAAGGTCGACGCCGAAGCCCAAGCGGTCCTGACAAGTTGGGAAACAGATAGCCCAGACTGCAGCACCTTGGCTTTCAGGGTGGCGATATCGCTCTCGTCAATCAGAGGGTGGTCCACTGGGGGGACAGGGTCCTGCCAGATCAGCTGCTCTTTGGGGACCTCTGGCCCGAGGTAGCGCGATACCGGGCCCATGTCGCGGTGGGTGAGCTTGAACCACGCCCGGGCAAAGGCGTCGGCGAACTCGTCGGGGTGCTCGTAATAGCGCCGCGCAATGGGCTCGTATACCGGGTCGAAACGCAGGGCGAGGTCGGTCGTGAGCATCATCGGCGGGTGCCGTTTCGTCGGGTCGTGCGCGTCCGGTACTTTGTCGTCGGCGGAGCGGTCGGTGGGACGCCACTGCCAGGCGCCGGCCGGGCTCTTGGTCAGCTCCCACTCGTAGCCGAAGAGGTTCTCGAAAAACCCCATGTCCCATTTTGTCGGGTTGGCAGTCCAGATCACCTCGAGGCCGCTCGTCCAGGTGTCGTTACCCTTCCCGGTCCCGTAAGTGTTCTTCCACCCAAGACCTTGCTGCTCGATGGGAGCGCCTTCGGGCTCGGGGCCCACATAAGCCGTCGGGTTCACGGCGCCGTGAGTCTTGCCGAAGGTGTGCCCGCCCGCGATGAGCGCGACCGTCTCCTCGTCGTTCATCGCCATGCGGTAGAAGGTCTCCCGGATGTCCCTGGCGGCAGCGAGAGGGTCTGGCTTGCCATTGGGCCCTTCGGGGTTCACGTAGATGAGCCCCATTTGAACCGCCGCGAACGGAACTGCCAACTGCCGGTCGCCGCTATAGCGCTCGTCGCCTAGCCAAGTCGTCTCAGGCCCCCAATAGGTGTCCTCTTCTGGTTCCCACACGTCCTCGCGTCCGCCGCCGAAGCCAAAGGTCTTGAGCCCCATCGATTCCAGAGCACAGTTGCCGGCTAGGATCATGAGGTCGGCCCAGGAGAGCTTGCGGCCGTACTTCTGCTTGACCGGCCACAGAAGCCGACGCGCCTTGTCCAAGTTGGCGTTATCGGGCCAGCTGTTCAAGGGCGCGAAGCGCTGCGTGCCCGAGCCGGCGCCCCCGCGGCCGTCGTGGATGCGGTACGTGCCAGCGCTGTGCCAAGCCATCCGGATGATGAGCGGCCCGTAATGGCCGAAGTCCGCAGGCCACCAGTCCTGCGAGGTAGTCAGCACCTTCACGATGTCAGCCTTCACCTCGGCCAAGTCCAGGCTCTCGAACTCGGCTGCGTAATCGAACTTCTCCCCCATGGGGTTGATCAGGGGCGAGTTCTTAGCCAGTGGCCGCAGGTTGAGCATGTGCGGCCACCAGTGCTGGTTCGCCATGGACCCGGTGGCGGTATAGGGGTCGCTCAGCACCGGACAGCGGGCTGCAAGCGAGGGCGCATCAGGTTCAGACGTTGTGCCGAGATCTTCGTTGTTGCTCATCGTGCTCCTTTCCCTGCTTGTGCATTTGCCTAGTCATGTGTTTTGCCTGGTCATGTGCCCTGGCCGTGCTACTGCCTTGGCCCCCTGCGCCCGCCGGGCCCGGCGGCACGCCGGGCAGTAGCCCCAGTAGACGACTTCGGCTTCGTCGATGATGAAACCGTGGTCATCGGCAGCCTGCAAGCATGGCCTGTGGCCCACGGCGCAATCGACGTCCAAAGTGCGGCCACAGGCACGGCAGACTAAGTGGTGGTGGTTGTCTCCCACCCGGTCCTCGTAGCGGGCAGGCGAGCCCGCCGGCTGGATACGTCGGAGGAGGCCGTTGCTGGCGAGAGTGCTCAACGAGTCGTAGACCGCCTGCCGAGAAACGGTGCCGATGTCGGCTCGTACGAGCACCTCGATCTCGTCTGCGGTGCCGTGCGGCCGGCTTGCCACCGCCCGCAGGACAGCCAAGCGCTGCGGGGTCACTTGGAGGCCGTGCCGGCGTAGGACGTCGCGGTCATGAGAGCTAGCCGCTGCCTTGGCCACGAGTTACACTATGGCTCCAATTTTGGGCCCTGTCAAGGACAGGGCTCTGTATATGGGCGGCAAGCCAAGCTGCGGCTTGCCAAGAAAGTAGGATGAGCGCGTTGGCACCCAGCCGCTTCGTCCATCTCGACCGCCAGGGCGCTACAGCGCTCGTGCGCCTCGACCGGCCAAAGGTCAACGCGCTCTCGGCTGCCTTGCTCGCTGAGCTCGCCGGCGGGTTGCGTGAGCTGGCAACCGCCTCGCCTCCGGTCGGGGCGCTGGTCCTATGGGGAGGTGAGCGCTGCTTCTCAGCCGGAGCCGACATTGCCGAACTGGTCGAAGGCTCGAGCGCCCGCTCGCTCATCGGGGCCCTCAGGGAAGCGCTCGATCTGCTCACCAACTTCCCCCAGGCCACCATCGCCGCCGTCACAGGCTTCGCCCTCGGCGGCGGCCTCGAACTGGCGCTCGCCTGCGACCTACGGGTAGTGGCTGAGGGCTCTCGCCTCGGCCTCCCCGAGGTCCGCCTCGGGGTCATACCAGGAGGGGGCGGGACGCAGCGGCTGCCTCGCCTCGTCGGCCCCTCCCGGGCCAAGGAGCTCATCATGTCGGGCCGCGACGTGCCCGCCGACGAAGCGGCCCGCATCGGCTTGGCGGACGCGGTGGCCCCGAGCGGCGATGTCCTCGCCCGCGCCCTCGAGCTCGCTTCGCAGTTCTCCGAGATCCCCCCCGCCGCTCGGGCTGCAGCCAAGCAGGCCATTGACCGAGGCCTCGAGCTCCCCTTGGCCGAGGGCCTGGCTCTCGAGGGCAGCCTTTTCGAGGAGGTACGCGGGAGCGAAGCGGGCCAGGCCGGCTTGCGCTCGTTCCTCGACCGGAGCCGCACCAAGCCTTAGGCTGTGGCCCGCTGAAAGGGGGGCAACCTAGGTCCAACTTGCGTCCAGCCGGCCGCCGGGCCAAGCTCGCTCCCCGTGACAGCGCCAGCCCTGGTCGCCCAGCTCGCCCCGGCGGTCGAGGGGATCCGCCTCTCGCTCCACGTGCTCGCAGCAAGCATCTGGGTCGGCGGCCAGTTCACCCTGGCCGGCCTCGTGCCCACAGCGAGGCGGCTCGGCCCAGACGCCCCCCGCCTTGTAGCGCGCGCCTTCGCCAGGCTCAGCTGGCCTGCCTACTTCGTCCTGCTCGCCACCGGCATCTGGAACATTGCCGCTGTCTCCAAAGGCCAAAGCACTGCCTGGCAAGTGCTGCTCGGGGTGAAAGTGGCAGTCGTCGTGCTGGCAGGAGCTGCCGCCGTTTTTCACAGCCGAGCCCGAAGCCCTCTGGCGGTTTCCATCTGGGGCTCGGTCGCCGGCACCACATCGCTGGCAGCGCTCGTCATGGGCGTGTTCCTCGCCGGCTAGCCGCTGGCAGCGCCCGCTACTGTTCGGTGTTCGGGGAACAGAGCAAGCTGGACCTCAGGAGACGCCCCTCCCTGCTCCACAACGGCGGCGAGCTGGCTCCGGCCACCAGGAGAGCGGGCAACAGGGGTTCGGGCCACGGCGCCGCGGAAGGGACAGGTGAGGGAACGAGGCCCCAAGGTGCAGCCAGGCCGCAGAGCCGGCGAGCAGGCAAGGTACCTGGCGGCAGCCGTAGAGGTACGGGACGGGGGGCCGCAGGCGAGAAGTCTTCGGAGCCCACGGCCTGTGACGGTGGCGCGGACTGGAGGTGCCGGCGCATCAGGTGCGCGACCTGATCTTGTGGCGTATGAGAGGATCTCCTAGTGCGAGCTGACCGCCTCATCGCCCTCCTCCTACTGCTGCGGCGCCGGCAGCGGGTCACGGCGCGCGAGGCCAACCCGTTCGGGCTGGCCTCGAAGGGGACTGTCTGGTACCCGGTGGCGGGGGCACCCTGTTTCGCGTGGCCACCTCTGGGCGAGGTGACGGGCCCATGAGGGACGAGCCTGCATGGAGACCAGAGACGGTCGCGGTGGCAGCGGGACGTGACACGTCCCCGGGCGCGCCCTTGAACGTCCCGCCGACGCTGGTCTCTGCTTACCGCGACGGAGGCCCAGTGGCTTACGCCCGCTCGGGCAACCCAACTTGGGCCGCCTTCGAGGAAGTGCTCGGCAGGCTGGAGGGCGGCCAAGCAGTGTCGTTCTCTTCAGGGCAGGCCGCCATCGCCGCGCTCTTTGCCACCCTGCCCGTTGGGGCTGTGGTAACTGCCCCCGGTGGCTGCTATCTTGGGACGAGAGGGCTGCTCAGCGACCTCGAGGCCAAAGGGCGCCTGCGCTACCAACTGGTGGACGTCACCGACACCGGCGCCGTTCTGGCGGCCCTTGCCTCCACCGACTTGCTCTGGCTCGAGTCGCCGACGAACCCGATGCTCGGCGTGGCGGACCTTCCTCGCATCCTAGAAGCGGCGGCGGCGGCGGGAGTCACTTCGGTGGTCGACAACACCTTCGCGACGCCGATGGTCCAGCAACCGCTCCGCTGCGGTGCAACGGCAGTGGTCCACTCGGCCACGAAGTACCTGGGAGGGCATTCCGACCTCCTGCTCGGAGCAGCCGTCGCCGCCACCGAAGAGCTCCGCAACGCCTTGGTCGAGCAGCGTTCGCTCGAAGGCGCCACACCAGGGGTACTCGAGGCTTACCTTGCGCTACGAGGAGCCCGCACGCTGCCTGTCAGGTTCGCTCGCCAACAACAAAGCGCCCAGTCGCTCGCCGAGCGCCTCGCCGGCCATCCTGCCGTGAAAAGAGTCCGCTATCCGGGCCTCCGGAGCGACCCCCACCACGAGCGTGCGCGCTCGACCATGGGGGGCTTCGGTGCCATCGTGTCGTTCGAAGTAGCCGACGCCGGCGTCGCTGACAGGCTCACCGCCTCGCTACGCCTGATCGTGCCTGCTACAAGCCTTGGCGGCGTCGAGACCATGATCGAACGCCGCAACCGCTGGGCGGGCGAAGAGGCGGTCCCTCCGTCACTTTTGCGCCTGAGCGTCGGCCTCGAGGACCCCGACGACCTGTGGGAAGACCTCCAAGAGGGCCTCGCTCGAGCGCAAAAGGGCCCGTGAGCGGGCGCAACAGCCGCTCGGCCCACGGCTATGTTCGCTGGGCGGCTTTGTGAGCCGCCGCCACCGCCGGGTGCACTATCTCGTGCCCACGGACGTTGACGCCCTTGGCGAAGCCGGCGTCCCTTTCGCAGAACTTTTCCAGGCCCCAATCAGCGAGCCGGTGCAAGTAAGGAAGGGTGGCGTTGGTCAGCGCGCGCGTCGAGGTGACGGGCACGGCCCCGGGCATGTTGGCGACGCAGTAGTGCACGACGCCGTCCACTACGAAGGTGGGGTCTTCGTGCGTCGTCGGCCGCGAGGTTTCTGCACAGCCCCCTTGGTCTATAGCCACGTCCACCAAGACCGCTCGCGGCCGCATACCCGCCAACATCGAACGCTTGACGAGCTTGGGGGCAGCCGCTCCGTGTACCAAGACCGCCCCGATGACAGCGTCGTTTGAGGACAGCTGCTCCACGATGCTGTGCGCGTCGGACATGAGACAGCGCACGCTGCCTTCGAAACGCTCGTCCAAATAGCGCAGCCTCTCGTCGCTGCGCTCGAGCACCGTGACTTCAGCCCCCATCCCGCGAGCGACCCGAGCAGCGTAGGCTCCGACCACTCCCCCGCCGAGGACGAGCACCCTCGCCGGCGCCACACCGGGCGCCCCGCCGGCCAAAATGCCCCTGCCCCCTGCCGGCGCAGTCAAGTACTGCGCGACGACTTGGCCAGCTAGGCGGCCCGCTATCTCGCTCATCGGCGCGAGCAACGGCAGGTGCCCGGCGGCGTCCTCGACCGTCTCGTACCCGACACCGGTAGCGCCGGACGCGACGAGCGCGTCAGTGAGCTCGGGGTTGGCCGCGAGGTGCAAATAGGTGAAAAGGACAAGCCCTTCACGCAGAAGCGCCAGCTCTGGGCCGACAGGCTCTTTCACCTTGACGAGCAGGTCCACTTCGGCCCAGATCCTTTGAGCATCGTCCTCGATGTGCGCCCCCGCCGCCACGTAAGCCTCGTCGGGGAACCCCGAGCCGGCGCCGGCGCCCCGCTCGACAAGGACTGAATGGCCCGCGCTGACCAGCTCTTCAGTGCCCGCTGGAGTCAGCGCGACTCGTAGCTCAGCCGGCTTTATCTCCCTGACGACCCCTATCTTCACGTGCCTAGCCACCCGGCGATATGACCATCAACAGGTCCCCGCCCTCCACGGGGGCCACTTTTGGAACGGCGAGGCGCTCGACCCGGCCGGCAAGGGAGGTCGTGATCGGCGCTTCCATCTTCATCGCCTCTATCGTCGCGACCGTCTGGCCGGCCTCCACGTGGTCGCCAGCCGCCACTGTGACCGAGACCGTACCGGCGAAAGGAGCGGCCACGTGGGCGGGGTTGTCGAGCTGGGCCCGCTCGGCCTCCCGGCGCGCCGGCCTTACCGAGCGGTCCCGCACGCGGACCTCACGAGGCTGGCCGTTCAGGCGGCAGAACACCGAGCGCATGCCTCGTTCGTCCGCCTCCCCGATAGCGTCAACCGCCAGGTACAAGGAGACGCCTGCCTCGAGCGGCACCTCGACTTCGCTGCCAGGAGAGAGCCCGTAGAAGAAAACAGACGTCGGTAAAACCGAAAGGTCGCCGTACTGGCGGTAAGTTTCCTCGAAGTCGGCAGCCGGCCCGGGGAAAAGCAACCTATTGAGCTCCTGGCGGATCCTCTCCGGCGCAGTGGACGGGAGCTCCAAAAGGGCCTTTGTAGCGGCAGGGATCTCTGCTTGAGCCGAAGGCAGTTTCTTGCCCTCCAAAGCCTTGGTCCTAAACGGCTCAGGCCAGCCGCCCGCCGGCTCCCCGAGCTCGCCGGCGAGGAACCCGACCACGCTGTCAGGTAGGTCGAAAGCCCCTGGGTTGCGCTCGAACTCCGCTATGTCAGCACCGGCGCTCACCAAATAGAGCGCCAGGTCGCCAACGACCTTCGAGCTCGGAGTGACCTTCACGAGGTTGCCGAGGATGCGGTTGGCCACGGCGTAGAGATCTTCGACCTCCTCCCAGCGGTCGCCGAGGCCGAGCGCCATCGCCTGCTGGCGCAGGTTCGATATCTGGCCCCCCGGCATCTCGTGCAGGTACACGCGGCTCGTCGGCGCCGGCAGCCCTATGTCAAAGGGCTTGTACAAGCGCCGGACGGCCTCCCAGTAGGGCTCGAACGCTTCCACTGCCTCGAGCGAGAGCCCCGAGGCTCTCTCGGTGTGGTCGGTAGCTGCAATGATCGCCCCGAGAGAAGCCTGGCTCGTCGTACCGGACATCGCGCCGATCGCCCCGTCGATCGCGTCTACGCCGGCCTCGAGCGCGGCTACGTAAGTCCCTACTTGGCCGCCCGCAGTGTCGTGCGTGTGCAGGTGGACAGGCAAGTCGAAGGCCTCTCGCAGCGCTCCGATGAGCCTACGAGCTGCTGGAGCGCGGAGCAACCCGGCCATGTCCTTTATGCAAAGCACGTGCACGCCGGCCTCAACGAGCTGCTCAGCCTTTTTCATGTAGTAGTCGAGGGTGTAGAGGTCCTCGCCGGGGTCAGAGAGGTCCCCCGTGTAGCAGACCACTCCTTCGGCCACTTTGCCAGCGTCTTGGACCGCCCGGATCGCGGGGAGCATCTGGTCTATATCGTTCAGCGCGTCGAAGATCCGGAATATGTCGATGCCGGTCCTAGCCGCTTCTTTGACGAACGCCACCGCGACCTCGTCGGGGTAGGGCGTATAACCGACCGTGTTGCGGCCACGGAGGAGCATCTGTAGGCAAATGTTGGGGACAGCCTCCCGGAGAGAGGCGAGACGTTCCCAGGGGTCCTCCTTCAGGAACCGCAACGATACGTCAAAGGTGGCACCCCCCCAGCACTCCAAGGACAAGAGCCCCGCCAACGCTCGCGCATAGTACGGAGCCGCAACCAGCATGTCCTTGGTGCGCAGCCGCGTCGCAAGCAGCGACTGGTGGGCGTCCCGAAGGGTGGTATCGGTCACAAGGGCCTTTCTTTGTGCCCTCATCCAGCGAGCGAACCCTTCGGGGCCGCGCTCGTCGAGCAATTGACGGGTCCCTGGGGGGTAGGCGCCGGCCGTCCCACGGCGTTGGTTGCGGGGCGCTGGAGGCAACTTTTCCGCCGGCTCAGGCCCAGCCGGCGCTTGGCCGTTTGGCCTATTGACCGTCAGGTCCGCTATGTAGCTCAAAAGGCGCGTACCCCTGTCGGCTCCGCTCCGGCGAGTGAGCAGGCCAGGGCGCTCGTCTATGAAAGAGGTCGTGATGTTCCCGGCCAAGAAATCCGGATCTTCGACAACTCCTTGGAGGAAAGGGATGTTGGTTGCTACGCCCCGCACGCGGAACTCCGCGAGCGCACGGCGGGCCCGGTTCACCGCCTCGGCGAAGTTGCGCCCGCTGCAGGTCAGCTTCACGAGCAGCGAGTCGAAATAAGGCGACACGTCTGCGCCGACGTAGGTGTTGCCGTCGAGGCGCACTCCGTGGCCCCCTGGGGAACGGTAGGTGGTGATGCGCCCGGTGTCGGGACGGAACCCCTGAGAAGGATCCTCGGTCGTGATGCGGCATTGGAGCGCGGCACCTGTTACCTGGACGGCGTCTTGGGAAATATTTAGGTCCGCGAGCCTTGCGCCGGCGGCAACCTGCAGCTGGGCTTGCACGAGGTCTATGCCGGTCACCTCCTCGGTGACGGTGTGCTCGACCTGGATGCGGGGGTTCATCTCGATGAAGACGTGCCTGCCGTCTGGGCCGACAAGGAACTCGACCGTCCCTGCGTTTACGTACCCGATCGAGCGGGCAAAGGCGACCGCTTCCTCGCATATGCGAGCCCTGAGCTCCGGGCTCAAACGCGGCGCTGGCGCTATCTCGACGACCTTTTGGTGGCGGCGCTGCACGGAGCAGTCGCGTTCGTAGAGGTGGACGACGTCGCCGGCGGCGTCGGCGAGCACTTGCACCTCTATGTGCCTAGCGTTGGGGACCGCCTCTTCCAAGAATATGGTGGGGTCCCCAAAGGCGGTCGCTGCTTCCCGTGCGGCGAGCTCTACCGCCTCTCTTAGGTCCTCTGACCTCTCGACGCGCCTCAGGCCTCGCCCCCCTCCTCCCGCCGCGGCCTTTACGAACAGCGGGAAGCCGACCTGGCCGGCGGCGACTAAGACCTGCTCGAGCTCGCTGGCGGCGATGCCGGCAGGAGCGCCGCCCTGAGCAGCACCGGCGACCCTGTGGAGGCCCGGTTGGGGAGCAGCTTGGCCGGCGTTGCTCGAGCCCGCCAGTTGCGGGCCAGCGCCACCTCGACTGCGAGCAGGGTTACCGAAGAACGGGCCAGCGCTGCGCAAGATGGGCAGCCCAGCGCGGGCCGCGGCCTCTTTGGCGTTCGGCTTGTTGCCAGCGAGGGCGAGGACCTCGGCTGGCGGGCCGACGAAGGTGAGGCCGGCCTCAGCACAGGCCCGCGCCAGCTCGGGGTTCTCAGACAAAAACCCGTACCCCGGATAGATGGCGTCTGCCCCGCTTCGCAAGGCGACCTCGATGATGCCCGGTATGTCCAGGTAGGCGCGGAGGGGATGGCCGCGCTCGCCTATCTCATAGCTCTCGTCGGCCTTCTGGCGGTGCAGCGAATAGCGGTCCTCGTAGGGGAAGACCGCCACTCCGGTCATGCCGAGCTCGTTGATCGCGCGCAGCGCCCTGATGGCGATCTCGCCCCGGTTGGCCACAAGCACTTTGTGCACGCCTCCGAGCGTAGCTGGCGGCCAGGAACCTCCTGGCGCAGCGGCGCGGCCCCAGCCGGCAGCCCCAGGAGGGCCCGACTGGGGCGGTCGCGGCCGCAAGAGGCATCGCTTACCCGCCATCGTCTCCCCGGCAAATGGACCGCCGGTCCCCTCGCGGCGCCGCTCCCCGCTATACCGGTCCCTCGCGGCGCCGGCCAGGCTGTCAGGCCAAGCGTCTAGCTCTAACCAACCTTGCGTAGGCCTTCGACTAGCCACTCGGTGCTGTACTTGGTCGCTGAGGCCGGCGAGCTGCGGCACTCGGGTTGGGGCACTCGCCGCCCCTCGCGCACCGCTGCCTCCCAGTCGCCAAAACCCTCGGTCTCCAGCCGCACCAAGCCCTCGCCGGCTTCGAGCGCTCGTCTGGGAGCAGACAACAGCGCCCATCCGGTTCGGGCGAGCACTGCGCGTTCAAGCGCCTGCTGCGCCGGCCCCCCGAGGGTGGCACACCCCCGGTAGCGCTTGGCGGCTGAGGCCACGGGCCCCGCGGCGCCTAAGACCGACTCCAACAAGGCGCGGTCCACGTACGCCCATAGTGTCGCAGAGGGGAGCACGATCGCAGTGGGAGCAAAACGGTGGCCGCCGGTGTGGGTAGTTCGCCAGGTCCTCACAACCCCAGCCCTCGCGGGCAACGGTCGTTCCACCAGTTCAGCGAACAGCCTTGTCCCGGCTCTGCCACAGCAGATGTCGCGCTGACCGTGAGCGCAGACCAGCACGTCGGCTACCGTGGCCGCGCTCGAGGCTCCCAGCTGGGGCTCGGTGCCTCTACGAGCTCCTTGTCCTCGGTCTAGCTGCATAGCCGCGTCGTCCAGCAGCTCAGCGGCTGCGCGAGCCACTTCGCTTGCGGGCACGAGGCGCTCCGAGCGCAGCAGCTGGCCTGCCCAGCCCGCCCGTACCTGTCGGTAGCAGATCACCCTGCGGGCCCTGTCGACCTCAGATGAGGCGTAGGTCACGGCCTCGCTTCCCTGCGGGTAGCCGTCGGTGCTCCAAGGCCCTGCCACAGGCGTCTTTACCGGCACGCCCGGCCTGCTCGAGAGGCCCCCGGCGGAGAGTGCTGCGACGTCCGGCCCAGCTTTCTCGGGCTGGTGAGCCGGCCACAACAGCTGGAAGCGGAACCCAGCCTCCGCCGCAAGCCGGCTCACTTCGGCCAGCTCAGGCACGGCCGAAGCATCCTTCGGCCAGGGCAGAGGGTGTTCCACAAGAAGGAACCCTCTGTAGTAACCCGCGGTCCCCGCAGGGTCGAGGCGCTGCGCGCGCGCCCACTGGCTGCAGCTATAGAGGGCCATGGCTCAGGGGACGGCAAAACCATAGATCGGGAAACCGTTCGCAAAGAACGACTGCCGCGGCAGGAACGGCCCGTTCACGAGCACCGCCGTCCAGCCATGAGAGCCAGGGCCTGCGTCCCCCTCCACCGTGTCGATGGCGCCGTCGGGCCAAACTTGAGCGACCACGCCGATGTGGGGCGAGGCCCTCACGCTCTGCGGCCCAGTCCCGTAGAGGACCAAGTCGCCTGGCGCCGGCACTGCCGTAGGCGGGAGTACCCGGGTGTGGCGCTTGGCCCAGTAAAAGACGTTCCCCACGAACGCGTACCTCGGGACCGGTACGCCAGCTGCCTCCCAAGCCCAGGTGGCAAACAGCGAGCACCACTCCTCACAAGGCCCGTAGGGGTTGCAGAACCTTCCTCCGTCGGGGCTGGGACCGAGCTGGCTGGCGGCCAGGCTCACGATGCGCGCACCGGTCCCTGAACCGGTACTGGGACGGTTGAAGCGCACCCTGAACGCGGCCGGGTCGAGCAGCCAGTACCCGTCTCCGGCAGGGTCTGCAACGATCGCCGAGATCGGAGGGCGCGGGCTAGGGTGGTTGTCTTCACCCAAACGCTTGGCGGAGCCAAAGGCGTCCACCTCGCCATCGTTGCAGACCAGCCAATAGCCGTGCCCCCCTGGCGCTACCGCGATGCCCGACACGGGTGGACGGCCCCTCATGCTCCCAAGTCTGGGGGCGTCCCCATAGGCAGTCACCTCTCCTCCCCCTTGGACCAGCCAGTACCCGGTGCCGTCGGAGTAGGACGCGATCGCTACGACTGGGATGTTGTGGAGGTTGGTCGCCCCGAGCGACCCGAAGTAGTGGGCGTCTCCGAACGAGTAGACCGCTCCATGGCTCGTCACGAGCCAATATCCCCCGCCGTCTGGCGTCGCAGCGAAGCCCACTACAGGGTCTGGCACACCGCCGGTTGCTGCGGGCGACCCGTAATAGTGAGCGTCGCCGAACGAGTAGACCTCCCCGTCAGCTCCCACTAACCAGTAGCCTTTGCCGTCAGGCGTACCGGCCATGGCAACTATCGGCGCGTAGAGCTTCAACGAGCTGGCGCTCCCGTAGTAGCCAGCGTCGCCGAAGGCGTAGACGCCGCCGTCAGCGCTCGCCAGCCAGTAGCCGCCGCCATCGGGTGTAGCAGCCATCGCTACAACGGGAGCGGCTAACGCCGAGCCGACCGGGCTGCCAAAAAAGCGGGCGGCACCATAGGCCAGCACGCCGCCGTCGTGGTAGCTACCGCCGTGCTCTTCAGCCTGGACCGAGACGGCACCGGCCACCGGAGCTGCCCCTGCCGCCCCGGCCCACGCTTTCCCCGCCCCGAGCCACACGGTCGCCCCCACCCCGGCCAGGGCCGTCGCCAGCAGCGCTGGAACGACCCGAGTGCAGGCCGACAACCGGCGTACCACGGGCCAACGACAAGCCAACCCCTGCAGCGGGCCCGATATCGGCCCAGAGCCGCCCGTCGCCGACGCGGTACCAGCCCTCCTAGCCCGCACCTTTTCATCCTGCCCGCGAGGCGTTGTGACTTGCAAGCGATGAGCCAAATGCTGCGGGCGCCAAGCGGCTGAGCTCGCCTCGCCGGCCTCGGTCGTCGCCTACGGCCGAGACTAGCTTGTTTGTCCTGCCGAACCTGCCGCTTGAGCGGGACGGCTGGGCGGGGCTGCAAGACTAGGGCCATGACTGTCGACCCTGGCCTCCAAAGCCCAGTTCCGAGCAGCTTGCCCGCCGGCACCGCCGTAACCGGGACCAGTCCCGGCCTCCTCGACGAGCTCTACGGCATTTGCCTCCAGGTGGCCAAGGGTGCCGCAGAGATCTTGGTCTCTTACGCCAGCCGGCACCTCGAGCACGTGGAGACCAAGTCCTCACCTACGGACCTAGTCTCCGAAGCCGACCGCGCTTCAGAACGCTATATAGCGGCAGAGCTGCGCCGGCTGCGGCCTGAGGACTCCGTCTTCGGCGAGGAGGGCGCCTCCCATCAAGGCACTTCGGGAGTCTCGTGGTGGGCCGACCCCCTGGACGGGACCACGAACTTCTTCTTCGGTGTCCCGGCCTGGACGGTCTCGCTAGCGGCCAAGCTCGACGGCCGCACGGTCGCCGGCGTCGTCGTCGACCCCTCGCGAGACGAGACTTGGTCAGCGCTGGCAGGCAGAGGAGCGTGGTGCAACGGGGCCCCTTGCCGGGTCGCAGAAGGTAGGAGCAAGGTCGAGACCGCTCTCGTGGCCACCGGGTTCGCCTACAGCCGCGAGCGGCGGGAGCAGCAAGCAGCGCTTCTCCTGCGCGTCCTGCCTGCGGTGAGGGACATCAGGAGGGTGGGCTCAGCGGCACAGGACCTAGCCTGGGTCGCTGGAGGCCGCTACGACGCGTTCTACGAAGCGCACCTCAATGAGTGGGATTTCGCCGCCGGCGCCCTCATCTGCGAAGAGGCCGGAGGGGTGGTAACCAAGCTCGGAGGTGAGATCCTCCTCGCGTCCACCCCTTCGCTCAGCGCCCCCCTGGCAGAACTCCTGCTCCGTAAATGACACGGGGCACCGGAGCCTAAAAGAGGCTCAGTGCAAAGGCCGGCTGAAGGCCCTCAGGGACTAGCCGAAAAGCGGGCGACCGACCGTTTCGTAAAAGTCGTGCGGCACGAGCTTGGGTTCTGAAACTGCCTCCGACAGCGGTACCCGCACGATCTTGTCTGCCTGCAGAGCGACCATGGTGCCGGCAGCCCCCTCGTGGAGGGCATCGATGGCCGCGACCCCAAAGCGCGTTGCCAGCACCCGGTCATAAGCCGTCGGTGTGCCGCCACGTTGGACGTGCCCGAGCACTGTGGCGCGCGTCTCAAAACCGGTACGCTTTTCGACCTCTTGTGCGAGAGCGTTGCCCACCCCGCCGAGGCGGACATGGCCGAACTGGTCGACCTCTCCAGATGTCACCGACACCGAGCCCGCCTTGGGCACCGCGCCTTCGGCCACCACGACCACTGCGTCCAGGCGGCCCTCGGAACGCCGCTTCTTCAGCAGTTCACAAACCTCGTCGATATCGAAAGGCTCCTCAGGCACGAGCACGTCCACCGCCCCGGCGGCAATGCCCGAGTACAAAGCGATCCAGCCCGCGTGCCTCCCCATCACTTCACAGATGATCACACGCTGGTGGGCTTCGGAGGTAGTGCGCAACCGGTCGATCGCCTCCGTTGCGATCTGCACGGCAGTGTGGAACCCGAAGGTCACCTCGGTGGCAGAAAGGTCGTTGTCGATCGTCTTGGGCACGCCCACGACGGCAACCCCTTCGCCCGCCAACTTCGCTGCGACCCCGAGGGTGTCGTCGCCGCCGATCGCGATGAGCGCGTCGAGCTGCCGAGCCTGGAGAGAAGACACCACCTTTTGGGAGCCACCCTGCTCCTTGTAGGGGTTGGTGCGGCTGGTGCCCAAGATAGTGCCGCCCTTGTCGAAAATATCGCGCACGCGCGCCGAACTGAGCTCGACCGCCTTGTTTTCGATCGCGCCCAGCCACCCGTCCAAAAACCCAATAAAATTGTCCCCGTAGTGCTTTTCCCCCTTGGTGACGGCCGCTCTGATAACAGCGTTGAGCCCGGGGCAGTCTCCTCCGCCAGTCAATAACCCGACCTTCATCTTGGGAAACCTCTCTTCTTTAGTGGTCCTCTTCCAGTGGTGCCAGGAAGCTAATGTAGCTGCTCTAGGCTCTCGCACAAAAGCATGCCAGGTCGGCCGCGGTCGGCGGGTCGGCGCCGGGACGGGTGCAGCACAGCGCGCTCGCGGCCACCGCCTGGGCGAGGGCAGCCTCGAGCTCCGCCTCCCCCAGCGACGCGAGCCCGTGGGGCGAAAGCGTCCCCGTGCCAGCGAAGTACGCGAGCAGGCCGGAACTGAAAGCGTCGCCGGCCCCGATCGTGTCCACGACTTCCACAACCGGCGGCCTGCGGCGCGCACGAGCGCCGCTCGCGTGGAAGAGGGCGGCACCGCGCTCTCCTTCGGTGACCGCGACCAAGACCGCTCCTGCCGACAGCCACCTCGCAGCTACTCTTTCAACGTCGTCGCCCGGGTACACCACTGCGATGTCCTCGTCTGACGCTTTCACTATGTGGGCGGCGGCGGCGAGGCGCTCGACCCGCTCGCGGTACGCGGCAAGGTCACTGACCAGCGCCGGGCGCACGTTGGGGTCGAAGGTGATCGCGACTTGCCCGGCTTCGTGCAGCTCGGCCAACCACCCAGCGATTAGCGAGGCGCCCGGCTCGAACGTCGTCGCCAGCGAGCCGGTAAACAGCCCAGCAAATGCTCCGGCCTGCGTGGGCAGCTCGCTCGGGCGCCAATGCCAGTCCGCCGTCTCTGGCCCGTAGAAGCTATAGCTCGCTCGACCTGCACCGTCGAGGGTCACTACGGCCAAAGTGGCCTGTTCTTCGGCCTCTACAGAAGGGGAGAGGTCGACTGAATTGTCCCGCAGGTGCTCCCGCAGCCATGGCCCAAAGCCCGAAGCGGCAAACCTCCCAGCAAAAGCCGTCGGGACGCCGAGCCGTGCGAGGCCTACCGCGACGTTCGCCGGGCCCCCTCCCGGCAGCGCGACGTACTGCCGCCCGCGCTGGCAGGGTACCTGGTCCGGTCCTGGCGCCAGGTCCACCAGGCACTCGCCCAAGACCATGATTGCAGCGGGCACGGCCCGACAGTAGCTCAGGCCAGGCCGGCGCTTGCCGGTTTGGCCTGTTAACCTAAAGGCTCAGTGGGACCGTTGGAACTGGGGCCGAACCAACCGAGGCAGTTCTATAGGGGAGGGGCGGCCATAGCGGCGTTCCGGGGAACGAGCGCACCAGACGAGTTCCGCCCTGAGGACTGGGTAGGCTCGGCGACTGCGCGCTTTGGCGAACAGACCGACGGTATCACCCGGCTCCCTGACGGCAGGTTGCTCAGTGACGCCATAGCCGCCAGCCCGGAAGCCTGGCTGGGCCCAGAGCACGCCAGCTATTTCGGCGCGTCGCCGGCGCTGCTCGTCAAGTTGCTGGACGCTGGCCAGCGCCTCCCGGTCCATGCCCACCCGACCAGGGCCTTCGCTCTGCGCCACCTGGGCAGCAGGCACGGCAAGACCGAAGCTTGGCTCGTCCTCGGCACACAGGGAGCCGAGCCGGCCGTCTACTTGGGCTGGTCCCGCGACGTGGAGCAAACAGAAATTGCCCGGTGGGTGGCGGACCAGGACAGCCAGGCGATGCTCTCCAACCTTCACCGCCTGCCAGTAGGCGCGGGCGACGCCGTGCTGGTCCCCGCCGGCACGCCCCACGCCATCGGCGAAGGGGTTTTCTCAGTCGAACTGCAAGAGCCCACCGACTACTCGGTCATGCTCGAGTTCGCCGGCTTCGGGCTGAAGCAAAGCGACGGTGAGCTTGGCCTCGGCCGCGAGCTGGCGCTGTCTTGCGTATCACGGCAAGCACTTAGCGAGGCATGTTTGGACGAGCTCGTACGCCGCCAAGTCCTCAACAAGGGCCCTGGGCCTACAACAGCTGCGCCCCTAGCCGCTGACGTGCTGCCCAGCGCCGCTGCGCCCTACTTCCGAGCAGAACGGGTTGTGCCAGGAACCAGCGAGGTAACCCTTGAGGCCTCGTTCGCCGTCTTGGTCGTCGTCGCCGGCGCCGGCCGGCTCTGCGGCACCGGCTGGGAGGTGGCCGTCAAGGCTGGCACCACGTGGGTCGTGCCATGGGGCGCCGGTGCCTCGACAGCACAGGGCGACGTGGAGCTGCTCCGTTGCCTCCCGCCCCTGCCGGCGCAGGCAGCAACAGACAAGCCCCCGACCGCCCCGTAGCCTTCTTCCCCCAGCCGGGTTTCGCCAAACCGACAGCCGTAGCCCCCTAGCGCAGCCTACGCATGACAGTCACCACTTTGCCGAAGATCTGCACCTCTGACGCTGGGTGCACAAGCGGCTGCATCTGGCTGTTAGCCGGCAGGAGCACTACTTTGTCGCCTTCCCGGGAGTACCTCTTTACTGTCGCTTCCCCGCCGGGGATGCCGGCAGCCACTATGTCGCCAGGTTCGGCATCGGGCTGTTGGCGGACGACGACGTAATCACCGTCGAGGATGCCTGCTTCGACCATGGAGTCCCCCCGGACACGCAACATGAACAAGTTGCCGCCACCTGTCAGGTCCTCGGGCAGGGGTAACAGCTCCTCGATGTTTTCTTGTGCCAGCACGTTGGTGCCGGCGGCAATATCGCCTACTACGGGCACCGGTTTCATCGGCCGGCACTCGATCGGGGCTCCCGACACAGGGTCGTAGCGCACTTCCAAAGCCCGAGGCTTGGTCGGGTCTCGGCGCAAGTAGCCCTGCCTTTGGAGGGTGTTGAGGTGCGCCTGCACCGTGGAAGTCGACGCCAGGCCAACCGCCGCTCCTATTTCCCGGACAGAAGGCGGGTAGCCGTGCTCTTTCACCTGTGCCGCAATGAACTCCAGGATCTCCCTGCGCTTGTCCGTCAACACTGCTTCGCTCACTTGGCCTCCTGTGTACTTGCTAGGGCCGCCGTCCCCCGGCAGCGATCTTGTCCGAGGGAACATTTTAGCGGGCCACGAGCCGCCTGTCAAACACTCGTTCCAAGAACACTTGACCGCTTGAACTCGTGTTCCCCTATACTCGGAACGTACGTTTCGGTCCAGCCTGCAGAGGAGGCGGCATGGTCAAGGCCAACCACCCCGACATGGAAGGTTCGTTCTGGCGCCGGGCGCTCGTCGCGACGGCGCTCGCCATAGTCAGCGCCCTTGGATGGGGCGCCGCCAGCCGACTAATTTCGTCGGCAGTCCCAGCGCATGCGGCCACCTCCAGTTGCCGCCCAGATGGGCGCTGCCTGAGCGGCGAGCCTCCTAGCTCCACCACCTACGTTGTCCGCCCCGGCGACACGATCTGGGCCATTGCGGTGCGTTACTCGCACGGCGGAGACCCTCGCTCCCTCGAGTACGAGCTCGAAGACCAAACCGGCGGCGCGTCGCTCCAGCCCGGGGAGGTCCTCCACGTCCCCTAGAAGAGGGCTTCGCTGTCGGCGCCCTCTCCCGCGAGGCCCTCGGCGCTCGTGCACGCGCCAGGGTACCGTTGGCCGACAAAGCCGTTCAGGGAGGTACGAGCTGCAGCTACTGAGAAGCTCCTGAGCAGCCACGAGGAAGGAGGCCCGATGTTGCCCTGGTCCGCCAAACTGGCAGGACGGCTCGAGGAACACGTCGTCCACAGCCAGCTACTACGCGACAACCCGCTGGGAGACCCCCACGAGCGCCCGGTGCTCGTGTACTTGCCGCCTGGTTACGATGACGACGCGGGGCGAAGGTACCCGTCGGTGTACGTGCTCCAGGGGTACGCAAGCCATGTGGCAATGTGGCGCAACCGTTCCGCGTACCGCCAGCCCTTCCCGGAAGCGGCTGACGCCGTCTTCGCGCGCGGCGAAGCGCCTCCCGCTGTAGTCGTGTACGTGGATGCGTGGACGGCCTACGGAGGCAGCCAGTTCGTAGACTCGCCCGGGACCGGCCGTTACCACTCCTACCTCTGCGACGAGGTGGTCCCTTGGGTCGATGCGAACTTCCGTACGCTGCCGCTGGCTCAGCACCGAGCGATCATGGGGCACTCGAGCGGCGGTTTCGGGGCAATGGTGACGCCCATGCTCAGGCCAGACCTGTTCGGCGCGCTCGCCTCCCACGCCGGCGACTCGCTCTACGAGTACCTTTACCTTCCCGAGCTCGCAAAGGCTGCGCGCTACTTGCGCAGCTATGACGGCGACATCTGGAGATGGTGGGCTGGGTTTACCTCGAGGGTCGCGTTCACGAAGAAAGAGGACCACTGCCTCCTAATGCTTCTCGGGGTGTCGGCATGTTTCTCCGCTAACGAGGACGGGTCAGTCGAGCTGCCCTTGGACCCTGCCACAGGGGCCCTGCGACCAGCAGTTTGGCAACGCTGGCTGGACTGGGACCCGGTCCGCATGGCCCCGAGACATATAGACGCGCTCGGCTCGCTGCGGGCCGTCTGGCTCGACGCTGGCAACAGCGACGAGTGGTACCTCGACGTCGGCACAGCGGCCTTTCGGGCTGCCCTCGAAGAAATCGGCCTGGGAAGCGACGTTGTCCGTTCGGAGTTCTTCGACGGTGGGCACATGGCCATCGACTACCGGTACCCGCTTTCGCTTGCGTGGCTCTGCCAGCGTATTGGGGAATGAGAGAGCGCACCCAAGTCTCTGGCCCCGCCCGGGAACCGAGGAGCGAGGGTTACCGGGCCCATGGCTGTGGTCTCCCGCGAGTTACCCACGCTACGCTCCCGCCATGGGCAACCAACGCGGAGCGCTCCCCGAAGACCGCCAAGCGGCAGAGCCTGCAGACCGCTCATGCGAAACCGCAGCGTGAGCGGGGGCGCGCCGGCCTGTGGCCGCCAAGCCGCTGGTACAGGCCTCCAAGCGGGTCTCTGGGCCGCAATGGCCAGCGCCTTGTGCCCTAGCGTGCGCACCGTGCTCTGGCTCACGCGCCTGCTCGCCCAGTCGGCGGCTCCCTACGAGCAGCTCACTTCCGGCTCCCTCGACCGCACTTGGGGATGAAGACTTCCTTCCAGCTTGGGACGGCCAACTTCGTGGTCCTCGGCGACAACGCTTTAGTCCTGCCGGCCCTGCCCGCGGCAAGCTTCCAGCTCATCTACATCGACCCCCCCTTCAACACGGGGAAGGACCAAGTGAGGGTCACCCTGAGGGCGAAGGCGACCGCCGGGGCTGGCCGAACGGGTTTCGGCGGGCGGACGTACCAAGTCGAACAGGCCGCGCGCTGCGCCTACGCGGACCACTTCGACGACTACCTCGGCTTCTTGGCGCCAAGGCTGGAAGAGGCCCGTCGGCTCCTTACTGCCGACGGCACGCTCTATTTCCACATCGACTACCGCGAGGCGCACTACTGCAAGGTGCTGCTCGACGAGATCTTTGGCCGGGAGTGCTTCTTGAACGAGGTGATCTGGGCCTATGACTACGGTGGCCGCCCCAAGAGGCGCTGGCCGCCCAAGCACGACACGATCCTGGTCTACGTGCGCGACCCCGACTGTTACTACTTCGACCAAGACGCCGTCGAACGCATCCCCTACATGGCACCCACCCTCGTCCCCCCGGACAAGGCCCGCCGCGGCAAAGCCCCGACGGACGTCTGGTGGCACACGATCGTGCCCACTTCCGGCGCCGAGAAGACCGGCTACCCCAACCAGAAGCCCGAAGGCGTCCTCCGCCGGGCCGTTCAAGCCTCGTCGGCGCCCGGTGCGTTCGTACTGGACTTCTTCGCCGGCAGCGGCACGACCGGCGCGGTGGCACAGAAGCTCGGCCGGCGCTTCTTCCTGGTCGACTCCAACCCCCTGGCCTTCGAGGTCATGCGCCGGCGCCTAGGCACCGACGGTGTCAGCTACGTTACGCTCGATACTGAGCCGGTCGCCGGAGACGGCTGACCCCTCCCCATCCCGGAGTGCCCTCAAGACCAGGAGGTGGCCCATGACAACTACAGAGGAGGCTGGGGCCTCGCTAAGCGAAGCCCAGATCGCAGTCCACTGGCGGGAAGAGGACTACTACTACCCTCACGCCCGGTTCATCGCTCAGGCCAATGCTGCCGACCCGGAAATATACAAGCGCTTCAGCGAAGAGCATTTCCCCGAATGTTTCCGGGAGTACGCCGAACTGCTGCACTGGGACCGCTACTGGACGACCACCCTCGACACGTCCAACCCGCCCTTTTGGAAGTGGTTCGTTGGAGGGCGGCTCAATGCCAGCTACAACTGCGTAGACCGCCACGCAAGGGCGAACCCCAACAAAGCGGCGCTCATTTGGGTGCCAGAGCCCGAGGACGCCGAGACCAGGGTCGTCACCTACCGGGAACTGTACCGGCGGGTCAACGAGACGGCCGCCATGCTCCGCGACTTCTGCGGGCTGAAGGCGGGCGACCGTGTCACCCTGCACATGCCGATGGTCCCCGAACTACCCGTCGTCATGCTCGCGTGCGCCCGCTTGGGGGTCATCCACTCCGAGGTCTTCGCCGGCTTCTCCGGCGCCGCATGCGGAGGCAGGGCAGCAGACTCTGGCAGCACTGTCCTCATCACGATGGACTCCTACTACCGGGACGGCAAGTTGCTCGACCACAAGCAAAAAGCCGACGAGGCGGTTGCCGCTGCGGAGAAAGAAGGAGCCAAGATCGAAAAAGTCCTCGTGTTCCGCAGGCACCCGGGCGAGTACCGCTCGGGCGCCTCCATGGTGACAGGGCGAGACTTCTTCGTGGACGAGGTCATGCGCGACTACGCCAACGAGGTCGTCGAGCCCGTCTCCATGCCCGCAGAAGCCCCGCTTTTCCTCATGTACACTAGCGGCACGACCGGCCGCCCCAAGGGCGCCCAGCACTCCACGGGGGGGTACCTGTCCTACGTGGCGGCGACGACCAAGTTGTACTTGGACGTACATCCCGAAGACACGTACTGGTGCTTCGCAGACGTCGGCTGGATCACCGGGCACTCTTATATCGTCTACGGGCCTCTCGCCCTCGGTGCCACGAGCGTCATGTACGAGGGTGCCCCGGCTTATCCGGACGCGGGCCGTCCGTGGCGCATCGCAGAACGTCTCGGGGTGAACATCTTTCATACGGCACCCACCACGGTCCGCATGCTGCGCAAGCTCGCGCCCGACGAGCCCGCCAAGCACGACTTCCACTTCAAGCTGATGTGTACCGTAGGCGAGCCCATCGAGCCAGAAGTGTGGCGGTGGTACTACGACGCGGTCGGCAAGGGCGAGGCAGTGATCGTGGACACCTGGTGGATGACCGAGACGGGCGGGTTCCTCGCTACGCAACTTCCTGCACTGAAGCCGATGAAACCAGGCAGCGCCGGCCCTGCGGCGCTTGGGATCTACCCCGTCATCTACGACGAGGAGGGCAAGACCGTGGAGCCAGGCACCGGCAAAGCAGGCAATATCTGCATACGCAACCCCTGGCCCGGCATAATGCAGACGATCTGGGGGCAACCCGAGCGCTTCGTGCAGACGTACTACAGCAAGTACAACCATGACCCGAGCTCGAAGGACTGGCACGATTGGCCGTTCCTCTGCGGTGACGGCGCGGTGCAAGCTCTCGACGGCTATTACCGGGTGCTCGGTCGGATCGACGACGTGATCAACGTCTCGGGCCACCGCCTTGGCACCAAGGAGCTGGAGTCGGCTGTGCTGACAGTGCCCGAAGTGGCAGAAGCGGCCGCGGTGCCAGTCGTGGACGAGCTGAGGGGCCGAGTGGTCGAGATGTACGTCTCATTGAAACCCGGCTTTTCGGCAAGCACAGAGCTCGAGGACAAGGTGAAATCCGCCATCGAGACCGAGATCGGCAAAGTGGCACGCCCAAAGAACGTCTGGATAGTCCCAGACATGCCAAAGACGCGTTCGGGCAAGATAATGCGCCGGGTCATAGCGAGCATCTCCAACTTCGCGGACGTGGGCGACATAACCACCCTCGCCAACCCCGACGTGGTCGAAACTATCCGCCACCAAGTCCAAAGCCAGAAGTTGGCAAGGAGCGAAGTACCCCGCCAGCTCACCGAAGCTGAGCTGCAAGAAATCCGCTCCTACGGGCGGGTCGAATAGCACCCGGCGAGCGGGCAGGGCCAGGAGCCAGTTGCCGCCCGCCCCTGGCAACTTCCCGCCAGGTCGCTAGTTTGGGCCGCCTGGCTGGCGCGCCGATAGGGCCGTAGAGTCTGGCTCCGTGCTAAGTGGCCGGGTTGCGCAGAGACTACTAGCCTGCTCCGGCCCACCCGCCTCCTCCCGGCAACACTGCGGCGTCTGTCAACCGGGCCGCTCGGCTGTGACAACTGTCTTCCCACGACCTGGTCGCTCGGAAGCCACGCGCCGGGCTGTTGCGCTCACCCGGCGCTGGCCCGGCAGCCCTCAGCTTTGGCTCGTGCTCGCGGCGGTCGCTTGGCAGCTTTGGACTTGGAGAGCTGAACGGCTCCAGGTCAGTTACCTCTACGACGCTTCTGTGCACCTGGAAATGGCTCGCTTCGCGGCTGCTACCGTCGAAGCGGGGCACGACCCTTTCAGTTCGTGGTTCCCCTACGTGGGGTTGGGCTCGCCTCAGTACAGCCAGTACCAAAGCCTCGCCTCAGTGCTGACCGGCCTCGCCGGCGTGGGCGTGGGAGCGGGCAACGCCTTTCGCTGGTCTTTGTACTTGCTGGTGGCGTTCTGGCCGCTGGCGGTTTATGCCTCGGCGCGCCTGCTCGGCCTCTCCCGCGGCGCAGCGGCTGCTGCGGCTGTGCTGGCGCCCTTCGTCGTGTCGTTCACAGGGACCGGCTTCGAACAAAACGCCTACTCGTACATCGGAGGCGCCGAATTATGGACGCAGTTGTTCGGAAGCTGGGCGCTCGCGTTCGCTTGGGCGTCCTCGTGGAGGGCCTTCTCCGACCGCCGCTACCTTTGGCTCGCTGCCGGGCTTTGTGGCCTCACGATCGCTTTACATTTCGAATGCGGCTACCTGGCCCTGCTCGGCGTCATGGTCATGGCGCTCGCCGGCAGGGGGAGCCTGCTACAGCGCCTCGAGCGCGGGGCGGTACTGCTCGCCGGCTCACTTGCCGCTGCTGCCTGGGTGATCGTGCCGCTCATGGCCTACTCCAAGTGGTCCGCCATCAACGAGGCGCTCGCCCCGACCGACTACGTGCGCGGCTACGGGGCGGCCAAGGAGCTCGGCTGGCTGTTCACCGGGCAGCTCTTCGACGCTCGCCGGTCCGTACCTGTCATAAGCGCCCTGGTAGCCGCCGGCGCCCTGGTAGCCCTCGCCGGGTGGCGGCGCCGAGTGCTGGAGCGGAGCCTGCTCGCCCTGTTGGCGGCTAGCTTGGTCCTCTCCTTCGGGCCGACCACGTTCGGCCCCCTATCTGTGCTGGTACCCGCCCACAAAGACCTCTTCTTCCGCCGCTTCACCATGGGGGCCCAACTCGCGGGCCTTTACCTTGGCGGGACGGTCGTTCCCATGGCTTGGCGCCTGCTCGCGTCTATAGGCGGCTCGGTCCCCGAGCGGCTGGGGCGGTTTTCGGCCCCAGGTTGGCTGCGGCGGGGCCGCGGGGAGCCTGGCGGAGAACGGTGCCTCCTGAGCGTGCCGCCGGCGCGCATATGCCTCGGCGTGCTCGGGGCGGCGGTGGCTGGCGCTTGGTTGTACCCTGCCGCGGCCCAGCTTTACCGTTTCGACCGAGCGGACGCAGCCGCCATCCACGACCAGCGGGCGGCTGACGCCCAAGCCGGTGCCGAGCTCGCCCCTATAGTTTCCTACCTGCAACGCCACGGAGGAGGCCGCGTGTACGCAGGGCTTTCTGGCAACTGGGGCAGCGATTTCCTAGTTGGCTCTGTACCGGTGTACAAGTACCTCTTGCAACACGGCGTCGAGGAGATGGCCTATGTAGTGCCATCGATGTCGCTTATGCTGGGCCCCGAAGGCGAGTTCGATGAAGCACAGCTATCGGACTACGGCCTTTTCGGCGTACGGTACTTGCTGCTCCCCAGTGGCGCTGGCCCTCCGGTGCCCGCTCGGTTCGTCATGGCACGGGGACCGTACTCGCTCTGGCAAGTACCCTCCGTCGGCTACCTGGAGCCTGTGGAGCTCACAGGCCAGCTGGCCGCCAACCGGGCCGACGTAGGGTCAGCGTCCTTGGCGATGCTCGAGTCGCTGCCTCCCGGGCAAGACTGGAGCGTCGACTGGGCTGGGGCTGGCACCTCTGGCCCGACCACAGCCGCCGCCTTGACGAACCCGAACGGTGGTGGCCACCGGCACAGCGGAGGCACAGCCGGCCACGACGGCCGCCGGCTTAGCGAGCTCGCCGCCGCCGGCGACAAGCCGGGGGGAGCCAGCGGCACCTCTCCAGCGGCGGGCCTCGGGCCGGCGGGGAAGGTGCTGTCGTGGCGAGCCGAACTGGTGCGAGGCACGCTAAGCGCGACGGTGCACATGGCACGGGCGGGAGATCTCCTCCTTGCTGTCGCGTACAACCCCGGCTGGCAAGCCTGGGTGGACGGCAGACGCGCCGTAACGCAGATGTTGGCACCCGCGCTCGTCGGCGTCCACCTAGACGCCGGCACGCACCGAGTGGTCTTCCGCTATGTGGGCTTCGGGTGGTACGCAGAGCTCTGGGCGGCGAGCGGGCTGACGCTCGTCGTGCTGGCCCAGCTCGGGAGGCGCCGGCGAAGTGCGCCGCAGCTGCCGACCGGCGGAGGATAGGACATAATCAGCAGGTGGCTCAACGTAACGTGCTCGGAGGCGAGCTCGCACCGTGCAGCTTCGACCCGCTTACCGGCTTCTATCGCGACGGCCACTGCACTTGGGGACCGGAGGACCTGGGCTCGCACACCATCTGCGCGGTCGTGACCAAAGAGTTCTTGGAGCACCAGCGCCGCATAGGCAACGACCTGGTGACGCCCGCACCCGAGTACGGGTTCCCGGGGCTGGTGCCAGGTGACCGCTGGTGCGTGACGGCCCGAAACTGGCTCCGCGCCTACCGCGACGGCGCTGCGTGCTTTGTGGTGCTCGCTTCGACGAACGAAGCTGTGCTCGACGTGGTCCCCAAGGAGGCGCTGGAGGCACACGCCGTGGACGTCCCGCCGACGCTCGACGGCATCGGAGGCATCGACGTCTAGCAAGTCCACCTGCTCGCCACGGAAGACGCGGCCTAGGCCCTAGGTGACCTCGAGGCGCGAGCGTCGACAGCTCAGCAAGCACGGCGCTGGCACACTTGCGCTGCTCACGCCGTCGAAGCGCCTAGCAACTGGCCGCCTCTTCAGGCCCGAGAGGTCGAGCGGCCCAACAGCGCCCCGCCGGCGCCGGGAAGCTCGATCGGCTCGAAGCCGAGGTGACGGTAAAAGCCCTGGGCACGAGTATTAGTGGCGGCGACACCTAGGTGCACTGCCGGGGCGCCGGCGGACCTCGCAGCGTCCAAAAAGGCCTCTATGAGCCGCCTCCCTAGGCCCGCTCCTTGGTACGCGGGCAGGATGTCGATGTGCAGGTGGGCTGGGTAGGCGGCGAGCCCCGGGTGCCACATGCGATCGGCGTTGTACAAAACGGCCAGCAAGCGTTCGTCCGGCGTCGCCGGGTGCTCGGGGGGCCTAGGGTAACGCCCGCTGAGACGGGGCAACCAGTTGTCCCTGTACCATTGCACAAACCTCTCCGTACAGGCCGTCCCGAGCACGTAGCCGACCACGCGATCGTCTTTTTCCAAGACAAAGCTGAGCTCCGGCTCGTGCTCCACGTAAGGACCGACGTAAATATCCCCCAGCAGCTCAGGGTAGGTGTACTTGCCCGTCGCGTCGTTGCCGGCGTCACCAGTACGGACGCACACGTCGTAGAGGTCTGCGAGGTCGGCCTGCCGGTAAGCGCGCAGGCGCGGCACCGTCGGCTCGTTCGCTTGGGCAGTCATGGCACAACCGAAACTAGCCCGTTCCTCCCGGCCAAGACGGCGGGGTTGCCAAGGAACAACGACCAGCCTTCTATCAGCCGGGGCTCGTGTGCCCAGTTTCGTTGCCGCTGGGCGCCGCCGGTGCTGGGCTCGCCGCTCCAAACTTTTGTTCCCCCTAGTGAACGCGAACGTCCCAGCGCAAAGGGACCACGGCCCACTGCCAGCGACGGCAACAGCAGGTACCAAACAAACAGGTACCGAGGCCCGCCGGGCCGACGCCTGGCCCTTTCGCGACTAGGCTCAGGCCTTGCGCCCATTTTTGCAAAGGGCAACCAATAGGCTTGTACCTAGCCCAAGGTTTTTCCTATTAGCAGAAGGAGGCAACATGCCAGCCAAGGCCACGGCAGAATGGAAAGGCGACTTACGAGGGGGTCGAGGCACATTTACCGCCGGCGAAACCCTATCCGGCGAGTATTCTTACCGCTCCCGCTTCGAAGACGGCCCCGGTCTCAACCCTGAGCAGCTGATCGCTGGCGCCCACGCTTCGTGCTTTTCAATGGCGCTGTCAAACATCCTCGCTGAAGCGGGCACGCCACCCGAATCAGTGCGCACTGAGGCGACCGTCACGCTGCGCCAAGTTGACGGCAAACCTACCATAACCAAGATCGAGCTCGTAACGGTGGGGAAAGTAGCGGGTATAGACGCAGAAACGTTCAAGAAGCACGCTGAAGCGGCCAAGGTCGGGTGCCCCGTGAGCAGGGCGCTGACTGGCGTCCCAGAGATCTCCCTGCAGGCCTCCCTCGCCTGAGAAGCGCCCTTGACGCAGAAAGGTGCCGCCGCGGCGCGACTTAGGTAACCTCCCACGCCATGACGAGCATCAGCTATTGCGAGCCGTCCGCCACCTGGCTCCTGGAGACGTCCTCTGCTAGTTACGGCCTCGTGCTCGCAGGCCCCAACAGGCTTCCGGCTCACCTGCACTGGGGGCCAAAGCTCGGTCACGGCACCCTCGCAGCCATGGCACGAGCCGGTGAGCTCATGGCCAACGCCCAGCTTTCCTGGGCAGAAGAGGACCGTCTCGAGTACACGGGCTGGGGGGGCAGGCGCTACGACGAGCCGTCGCTCAAGGTAGACTTTGCCGACGGCGGGAGGGCCATAGAATGGCGCTGCGCTGACGGCCGCGTCGAAGACGAGGACGGTTCGTCGGTTCTCGTGCTAACCCTGGAGGACCTGGCCTACCCGCTCGTTGTGGACCTCTATTACCGGGTCTTTGCCGACACCGACGTGATAGAGCGCTGGGCACGAGTGCGCAATACCGGCAACGAGGCGGCGTTTGTGGTACGCCAATCCCACTCAGCCAACTGGTGGTTGCCGGTACGGCCCTCGTGGCGGCTCACTTACCTGTACGGAGGCTGGGGTACCGAAGGGCGGGTCGCGGAGATCCCCCTCCAGGGGGCCAAAGCCGTCCTGGAGAGCAGGAGGGGGACCACGAGCCATGAGGCGCAGCCGTTCTTCGCCCTCGACGCAGGAGACGCCGGCGAAGACTGCGGCGAAGTCTGGAGCGGCCAGCTCGCTTGGAGCGGTTCGTGGAAGCTAGTGGCAGAGCGTACGGCCGGCGGCTATGTGCACGTGTCTGCGGGATGGAACGACTTCGACGCCCCCCTTTCGGTCGGACCAGGGGAGGAGCTCGTGCTCCCGGTCTTTACCGGTCTTTACAGCGCTGGCGGCTTCGGGGCCATGAGCAGGGCTTGGCATGCCTACGAGCTCGGTCACGTGCTTGCTCGCTCGTCCCGGCAACTGGCCAGCCCGTCGTTCCCCAAGGCTACTACCGGCGCAGCGAGCACAGCTTCGGGCAAGAAGGAGACCGAGGTAGCGGCCCTCCGGCCTGTGCTCTACAACTCTTGGGAAGCGACGACTTTCAATGTGAGCGAGGAAGGCCAAGCCCACCTAGCAGAACTGGCAGCCGCAATAGGGTGCGAGGTTTTCGTAGTGGACGACGGCTGGTTCGTCGGCCGCACGAGCGACCGAGCGGGCCTCGGTGACTGGCGAGCGGACCCTGTCAAGTTCCCTCGGGGCTTGGGGCCTCTCGTCCAGCGCGTAAAAAACCTGGGGATGCGATTTGGCATATGGGTCGAGCCGGAAATGGTAAATCCAGACAGCGAGCTGTACAGGGCCCACCCTGAATGGGTCTTCCATTTCCCCAAACGGTCCCGCACGGAAAAGCGTAACCAGCTCGTATTGAACTTCGCGAGGCAGGACGTGGCGGAGTGGGCCCACCAGGCCCTTGACAGCTTGCTCAGCGAGCACGACATTTCGTTTGTCAAATGGGACATGAACCGGCACTTTTCAGAACCAGGTTGGCCCGACGAGGTCGGCCACAACCCGGAGCGGGCCTGGGTGAAGCATACAGAAAACCTCTACGCCATCTTGGACCGGCTCCGCAGCGCCCACCCAGGGGTCGACTTTGAGTCTTGTTCGGGCGGGGGAGGCCGCGTAGACATAGGGATCCTCTCCCGAGTGCAGCAGGTGTGGACTTCGGACAACACCGACGCGTGGGACCGGGTCGCGATCCAAGAAGGCTTCAGCTACGCGCACGCTCCGCTCGCCATGATGGCCTGGGTGACAGACAGCCCCAACCCGCTCACCGGGCGTCGCCTACCTCTCTCCTACCGTTTCCACGTGGCGATGGCCGGTTCGCTCGGCGTCGGCGGCAACCTGAGCGAATGGCCTGCAGCTGAGCTCGCCCAAGCCCGCGAGCTGGTCTCGGCGTACAAAGCGGTCCGCCACGTCGTCCAGCACGGCTCTTTGTACCGCTTGGCGAGCACGAGGTGGGGGGATCTCGGCGCCGTGCAGTACGTGAGCCGCGACGAGCGCGAGGTGGTCGTGCTCGCTTGGGGAGGGGCTCGCCGCTATGGGCCCTGGCCGGCTCGGCTGCACCTAAAGGGGCTCCCGCCAGCCGGCGTCTACCGGGACCGCCAGAGCGGTAAAAAACATTTCGGTTCAGAGCTCACCGAGCTCGGCTTGGCGCTGCCGCAGGGCCAGGATTGGGTTAGCATGTTCGCCCACCTCGAGCTGGAAGAGTAGCCGCCGGCACCACGTCACCGGCCGTTCGACACTCGGGCACTTCATCGGTCTCGGCGTGATGAAGCCTGCGGCCGCCCTCCAGCGGCCAAGCGGGCGCGTGCGGTTGCCAGCGCCGGCGAAGGCCCGAGCGCCCAGGCCATGGCGGCAGCGCAGGCACGAGCGGCGGGTTCGCTGACCAGACGGCCCGTCAGCGGCCCGGGCACAGGGAGCCTGAGCGCCAAGCGCCAGCGCAGCGGCACAAGGCTTATGGCCGCGCCTAGGACTATGGCGTAGGCCGGACGCGCCGCTACCGGCAGCGGCAGCGTGACCAAGAAGCGCACGGCCGAGCGCGCCTCGTCCGTGGCGCAGGCGTCTGGGTGGTGGAGCACCCATTCGTGCAGGGCCTTCCAGTCGGTGAGGACCGGCCGCGCCCCCATGAGCTCACCGAGGCGAGCCATTTCTTCCACGTACTGGTCGGCCTGCGCCGGCGAAAGGCCTGGGCCAACGCGCTGGTAGGCGAGCAAGAAGCTCTCGACCTCGACATGATGGGCCCAGGCGAGCAGCGCCGGGTCGTTTGCGTAATAGGGGCGGCCGTCAGGGGCTACGCCCCTGACTCTCTCGTGGGCGCGCCGCACCGCAGCGACGGCGGCCACAGCTTGTCCCCTGCTCCCGTACGTGGTCGCGGCCACAAAGCCGGCGGTGCGCTGTAGACGCCCTAGCGGGTCGGCGCGGTAGTTGGAATGGTCCGCCACGCCGGCCATCGCAAGCGGGTGCATCGTCTGCACGATGAGGGAACGGACACCTCCGACAAGCGCGGAGGGGTGCGCGTGAAGCTTCCACGCCATGCTGCTCGGCCCGAAGAGCCCCTCGTCGCTGCCCCGGGCGATCGCCTCGAGCGTACGGGGGGGTGCGGAAAAGACCTCACGAAGCCGAGAGCCGGCCACCCGGCGAGCCAGCGTAACCGCGTCCCAAGCCATGCGTAAGAGGCTAGGCCCACGATGCCCAGTAGCGGGCCGGCGAAGGGGCCCACCAGGCCTGCGCTCGGCCGAGCCGTGGGATTTGTAAGGGCGAGCAAAGCTGTGCCTGACGCCGGCCGAGCGCACGCGGGCTTGTACCGCAGGCAGGGTGCCAGTGGTTGACTTATAACCGCTACGCGGTTGGTGCCGGCAAGATGTTGTGGTTCACCCTGAAGCGGTTTTCGGGGTCGTAGCGGCGCTTCAGCCGGGAGAGCCGGTCATGTACCTGAGACGGGTAGGCCGAGCGCGTCGCTTCAGCGCCTGCGTCCGCCAGGAAGTTCACGTAGGCCCCCACCGTGACGGGCTCCACCATCGAGAAGTGCTTGCGGGCCCACGAAAGATTGGCCTCGTCGTCCTCCTCGCCTTGCCACATGCCAACAATGTTGAACGCGAACTCGGCGTCGCGAAAGCCCACCGCGGAGCTGTCCGGGCTAACCCTGGCCACCGCGCCGCCCATGTGGTGGACATGGACCTGCGACAGCGGCGAGGGCCTCGACGCCGCGGCTTGGAGCAGCCCCCTCTCGGCATGCGCCAGCTCGGCACGCCCCGCGAGGTAACCGGGCTTCCAGTAACTGCGCAGCCCGGCTGGCGCCGAGTCGTCCAGCATCGACTGGAGGGCAGTGTACGGAACAGGTCCGAGCGCGTCCGCCAACGCACCGCCCAGCTGGCGCAGTGGCGCCACCTGCGCCTCGCCGGCGGCCGGCGGGCCTGCGTAGCAGGCGGCAATGGCGACAACGGGCGCAAAGTGGTACTTTGCCGGGATGAACGGGAGGGGTGGTGCGGAGACGAAAGCAGCCATGGTCGTGAGCTCGTCGGGAGCGTAGGAGACCCAGTCGCCCCACTCGTCCAAGACCTGGGCAGCCTGCTCGAGCGGGTAGAAGACGGCTCCGCCCAGGATCTGCGGTGGTAGGGGTCGCAGGCGGTACTCAAAGCTCGTGACCACCCCGAAGTTGCCTCCCCCACCACGAAGTGCCCAAAGGAGGTCGGGCTCATTTCGCTCGCTTGTGCGCACGACGGCCCCGTCGGCCATCACCACCTCCGCCCCTACGAGGTTGTCGCAGGCCAGCCCTCCCGAGCGCATGAGCCAACCGATGCCACCGCCCAGGGTGAGGCCGCCTATGCCGGTGGTCGAGATGAGCCCACCGGTGGTCGCGAGCCCGAGGGCAGCCGTGGCAGAGTCGAACAGAGCCCACTTGCAGCCGCCCCCCGCCCGGGCAGTTCGGCTCTCCCCGTCCACTTCCACGTCGTTGATCAACGAGAGGTCGGCCACTACCCCGCCTTCCACGCTACCGAGACCACCCACGTTGTGGCCGCCCCCACGGACTGCAAGCGACAGGCCCTCCTCGGCAGCAAAGCGTACGGTCATAGCGACGTCGCCAGAGCTAGTGCACCTTGATATGAAAGCGGGCCGTTTGTCCACCATCGCGTTCCACAGCCGGCGCGCCCGCTCGTAGGCGTCGCTGCCCGGGCGCAACAGGCGGTCCCCCAGGGCTGCCTCGATAGACCTAAGCGCCGGCCGAGCTCCTCCAGCCATCGCTACTCCTTTCATGTTCTCCTGCTTTGCTGGGAACACAGATCCTGCTTGGTTCGCCCGCTCGCAACATCGGGAAAGCCACCCATATTTTGAGCCGACAAGCCCAGCAGGGCCCGCTGGCTGCTAAGCGCAGGAGCCTCACTTCTGCTGGCGGAGGAGCCACGCTCGGTGTTAGACGAGGTGGAGCCCTGCTTGCTAGCCGAGCCGGTCGCCCGGCTCCGCAAGCGGCGAAGGGTCTACGAGCAGCACCGTACCGCCCCGGTAAGTCCCCAGCGTCAGCACTTCGGAAACAAACGGGCCAACCCTGCGGGGAGAAAGGTTTACGACGCCGAGCACGAGCCGGCCCTCTAGCTCCTCGCGCCGGTAGTTAGTAATTTGAGCTGACGAGCTGCGCACCCCGATCTCCGGGCCGAAGTCGGTCCACAGCTTCCATGCCGGCCGGCGCGCCTCGGGAAAGTCCCTCACCTCGACGATGCGCCCCACACGCACGTCGATCTTCGCAAAGTCGTCCCACGCCAGCGTTCCCACGGGCCAAGACTAGCGCCGCCCAGGTACAGTGGCGTTAAGGTAGCTCCGATGGGCAGCCAGGGGCGTGACGCCAGCCGGTTCTGGGACGACGCCGCTCGGGGCGGCGATGTTTGGTTCGTCGCGACAGGCCACCGCCGCCAAAGTGAGGAGTTCTTCCTTCAAGGGGCGAACGAAACCGACACCTTCCTCAAGTTTTGCGGCGTAACACCAAGCCCGGGCCAAGCAGTCCTCGAAATCGGCTGCGGTGTCGGGCGCATGACACGCCGGCTCGCCCAACTGTTCCGGCGCGTCATCGCCGTGGACGTGAGCGAAGAGATGTTGCGCAGGTGCCGCGACAACCTAGCCGGCTTCCCTAATGTCGATTACCGCCAGGTGGCTGGAGACGGCACCCTCGACGGGGTCGGCGACGGTGAGGTGGACCTTGTGTTTTCCTACCTAACCCTCCAACACGTGACCACGCCAAGCGCTCAGCTGCGTTACCTACAAGAAAGCGCTCGTGCCCTCCGCCCCGGTGGCAAGCTCGCCGTCCAGGTCCGCTCACCGTCAGCGGCCGCCGCTGTCTGGGCTTACGTAGGTCACGTCCTGCACTTGCTCCAGGGCCGGCGTACCTATGTTCGAGCTTGGCGAGGCTCACGTGTCAAGCCCGCAAGCGCCATCGACGTGCTGAGACGTTCCGGCGTGGACGCCAGCGCCAAAGAGTGGCCCTCCCGGCCGCTTTGGAGCCCCGCTCACCTCTGGCTCGTGGGGACCAAGAGGGGCTGAAGGCACCAATTGAGCGCGACCAGAAAGGCCTCTACGGCCCTGCTCTGCCCGAGGGCGCCGTGGGCACCCCCGGGCAGCGAGGCGCCCCTGGGGCACAGAGGCGCCTCTCAGGGCCAGGAGAGCTCTTAGCAGCAAGAAACTGGGCCCTCCCTCCGGCCACCGGCTAGGAGCTCGCCAGGGACGCGACCTGCTGAGCGGTGACCACTGCCTTTGCCACAAGGCTGTCGGACGTGTTGAAGCCGTCCACAGTGAAGCCGCTGAAAGTGTTGTGGTACTGGTTGAAGTCTTCGGGACCGGTGGCTCCCTCGTAGTTGATCTTCTTGCCAGCCTTTATGAGCGCCACGCAAGCAGCGTACCAGTAGCACTTGGTCCCTGGCGGGTTCGACACCTTGATCACGTCGTTGACCCAAACCTGCGGGTTGGTCGAACGTGCCTCGGTCATCGCCAGCGCGGCGATGATGACCGAGTCGTACATGTTGTAGGACGAAGAAAGGATCTGTCGAGTGTGCCACACGGCTTGGTAGTCGTTTAGGTAGTGCTGGTAGGCAGGACCGCTCGGTGCGCCCCCCTCCACGGCGTAGAGGTACTTGCTGGCCGCGGGCTGCCCCATCGCTTTGGCGTAACCTGGTGACCCGACCACGTCTTCACCGATCCAGGGCACGTTCAGGTCCCCGAGCTCCCGGGCGGCGGTGAAGATCGTAGTCGCGCTCTGCTGGTCGGCCGAGAAAAACACCACGTCAGGGTGCTTGGCGAAGGCCTTCGTGATCTCCGACAAGTACGAAGACTGGTCAGGCACGTACTCCACGTTGGAGACGATCGTCCCCCCGACCTTCTTGTAGGCAGCTTCCAGAGGGGGCACGAGGCCTTGCGTGTTGGCCGTGTTGTCAAATATGAACGCCGCTTTCGTGAGGCCCCTCTCCTTGGCATAGTACGCCATCGCTACGACCTCGGCGGAGTCGGACGCCGTCGTGCGGAACACGTAGGGGAAGTGCATGTGGTCCAGCTGCGTCGTACCGCCGATCGTGAAGTCGACTACGTGATTGGGCCCGAAGTCCCTAACGACCGCTTCGATCGTGAGCGAGTACGGACCTACTATGAAGGCCGGGTGGGAAATGAGCAGCTTCCTTAGCGCTGGCACAGCGTCCACAGCGTCCCCGCCGTCGTCGGCACTGGTGGCGACGAGCTTCTTGCCCATCACGCCTCCGTGGTTGTTCACGTCCCATACGGCAGCGGCGTCACCGTGAGTCGCCCAGCTTGATAAGAACGCTTTCGTACCCGTGAAGGGCAACAGCTGGCCGAAAGTGATCGTACCGGCGCTCGCCCCGGCGTTTGCCGAAGCGCTCGCTGGGAGCGCGAGAGCGGCAAGGGTTGCTGCGCTAACACAAGCCGCAGTAGCCGTGCGCCATATGTTGCTAGTTTTCTTGGTCACAGTTTTGGTTCACCCCCGATAGTCAAAAACCGCCCGTCTTTCGAGCGGCTGTCGCTCCCCCGGCTCATCCCGCATATGCGGTCGCCTTGCCGAGGAAGATCGCTGCGAGGTCAAGCGCGGCCACTTCTGCGCTCGGGCCGTCAACATGGTTTGTCCCCGCCACGAACACGTACACCCAACTCGCGTTCGCCAGCGCCCGGTCCACGTTCTGCTCGACTACGAGGGTCGCGATCCCAGCCTGGGTCAGCCGGTGGACCTGGTCCCACACCACCTGTGTGTAAGCGGGAGAAAGACCCGCGGTCGGCTCGTCAAGCACCATCACGCGGGGGTCGAGCATGAGCGCCCTTGCCATGGCCAACATGTTCTGTTGGCCCCCTGAAAGCTCTCCAGCGCGCTTTTTCGTGGCCTTGGCAAGGTCGGGGAAAATGTCAAGCACTTCGGCTATGCGGGCGTGCAGCCCGCTCCTGCGCGTGAAACCTCCCATCTCGAGGTTCTCCACCACGCTAAGGCTCGGGAAGACGTTGGCGTTCTGGGGTACATAGCCGAGACCCCGCCGGGCTATCTTGTGAGCCGGCAGGCCAGTCAAGTCCTCCCCGCCGAGCACGACGCGCCCACCAGCGGGACGCAGCACCCCCGCCAGAGCCTTTACAAAGGTCGACTTGCCGGCACCGTTTGGGCCAATGATGGCGACGAGCCTCCCGTCGTCCACGCTCACCGTCGCTTCGTGGACGACAGTGACCGGCCCGTAACGGGCCGTCACCCTCTCAGCGAGCAGCGCGGGCACTTTGGGCTGCCCCCAGGTACGCGCGCACCACTTCGGGGTGGGCGCGCAGTTCCGCCATCGTCCCAGTGGCCAGGACCTTGCCTTCAGCCATCACCACCACGCGGTCGCAAATAGCCTCGACCACGTTCAAGTTGTGCTCCACCATGAGCACGCTCACTCCCCCTGCGTTGAGGCGCTGGATGTGCTCCCCGATCTGCTCAACCAAAGCCGGGTTGATGCCGGCCATCGGCTCGTCGAGAAAGAGGAGCCTCGGTTGTGCCATCACGGCTCTCGCCAGCTCCAGCAACCTCTTCTGGCCGCCCGAAAGCTCCCGGGCGTAGCTGTCGCGCATCTCGTAGAGCCCGAAAGCTCCCAGTACCTCGAGCGCCCGGGCCAAGTGGCGGCGTTCCTCTTGCTTTATAGCTCGGGGCCGGAAGAAGATATTGAACAGCGATTCCCCAAGCTGGTTAAGCGGAGCCACCATCAAGTTCTCGAGCACGGTGAGACGCCCAAGTTCGCGCGACAGCTGGAACGTCCGCACGAGCCCGGCGCCGCACACCCTGTGCGCCGGCCAGCCCGTCACCTCCCTGCCGAACAACCACGCTCGCCCGCCGTCCGCCCTCAACGCTCCCGACAAGAGGTTTACCGCCGTGCTCTTGCCAGCACCGTTCGGGCCGATCAAGGCACAAATGCTCCCCGCGGGCACCCAAAAGCTTGCCCCGTCTACCGCCCTCACGCCGCCGAACGCCTTTCGCAGCCCCTCACAGCGCAAGGCTTCCTCTCTTCCCACCAGTCCCCCCACCGCGCTCCCACCCGCCACTGCCGGCCCCCTGCTCGCCCCCCCGTCGGGCGCACTGCGCCCCGGCTCTTCCCCGAAGCGCGGCCCCGTCCCCGCCGGCGCGGTCACCAGCAGCCTCCCCTTTCTGCCAAAAGGTTATCGAAGCGCACCTTACGCTCGGGGAGGACGCCTTGAGGCCTGAACCACAGTACGCCGATGAGCAGCGCCCCGATCACCATGTTGTCGATCTCGGGGATGAGGCCCGGTTGGCTCGCGATGGTTGGCAGGAACTTCGGCAACTCAACGAAGATAACCGGCACCAGCAAAGACCCGAGCACCGCGCCCAAGTTGTTGCCCACGCCGCCGACGATCAGGGCAGCGAATATCACGAACGTCTCAGGAGTCGTCCACGAGCTCGTGTTGAACGCACCCGAAAAGAAGATGATAAGACCCCCCCCGATACCCGCGTAAAACGACCCGATCAGCATCGCGACCATCTGGAAACGAAAGACGTTTTTACCGAGCGCCTTGGCAACGTCCTGGTCGTCCCGAACCGCTCGCAGGGTCCGGCCAAGGGGGGAACGAGTCACCCGTGACATGGCCCACCACATAGCCCCCATCACAACAGCGGAGAAGGCGTCGAAAACAAAGATAAACGAGTTCGCGTTCAGCTTGAAAACGCCAGCAAAGGGCTCCGGGACGCCCGAAAGGCCGTCAGCGCCGTCGAAGAGAGGCACATAGTTGGTGACGAAATCATACGCCACCAAAGACAGCGAGATCATCACTATCGCCAAGTAGTCGCTCCGCAGCCGGCGGAACACGATCAAGCCTGCGAGCAGCCCTAGCGCGCAAGCAGCGAGCCCGCCACATATTAGCGCGACCATGAACGGCAAGTGCGCCCCGAGCACGTAGCTCTCATTGCTGCCAGGTGCGGGGGGCCCAGCTGTCAGCGCACCAGCGACGTAGGCGCCCACAGCGACGAACGCGATGTACGCGAAGTTGAGTATCCCTGCCTCACCGAACTGGACGTTGAGGCCCCAGTTGAGCACGCTGTAGGCAAAGAAGAAAAAGACGAGTGTAAAAGCGTAATAAACAACCTGCATTTCACGCCTTTCCTGCGCTTGCCACTATGCCTTGCGGGCGGACCAGCAACACTATCACGAGCACGACGAACGCCACATCGAGCTTGTAGGCCGAATTGAACGCCACTGCAGACACCTCGGTCACCAGGCCTATCACGAGCGCGCCTAGCATCGCCCCGTACGGCTTGCCGATCCCGCCCAAGATCACAGACGCAAAGATCACGAACAGGAAAGTCTCGCCGACGGCCGGCGTTATCGTGCCCAGATCTATTGCGAGCACAGAGCCCGCTATGCCCGATAAGGCACCCGTTATCCACCACGTGACCGAGGTAACGAGGCGGGTGTCGATGCCGCTCACCATAGCAAGAGAAGCGTTGTCCGACATCGCCCGCATCGCCTTGCCCAGCTTGGTCCTAGTGAGCATCAAGTGGACTGCGAACATCAAGAAGACGCCGACCCCGAATATAGCAACCTGGCTCGGCGTAAGCAGGAAAGGCCCAATATGGAGCGGGTTCTCGGTTGCCACGGGCATCTGCTGGAAGTTCGGGCTCCAGATGGCACTGATCAGGTTGAGCAGGATGAGCGACAGCCCGAAAGTGACGATCAACACATAGAAAAGGTTGTTGAACCTCCGGGTGAACGGCGAAAGGAGCCACCTGTCCGCCGCCACACCGGCAAAGCCCATGACCACAGCGGAGATCACCATGGCAAGCCACACCGTCATGTGCCCGGCTGTGTTGAGCTCGAACGTGAGGTAAGCCCCGAGGCTCATGAAGTCCCCATAGGCGAAGTTGACATAGTTCGTGACGCCGAACTGAAGGGTCAGGCCCACCGAGGCAATAGCCAAGATGGAGGCCGTGACAAGGCCGAAGCCGACAGCCAGCCCATAAGGGTTCATCGTCGCGCACGATAGGGGCGATCCGTCCCGGCGATCTAGCCAAACGCTATTTAGCTCACGCTTTGCTCGTTGCAGACAGTTGCGCGCGTTTTGCTCACAACGCTTGAGCCGCTTGTGGCCCTGGTCTATCATCTAGCTGTGGCAATGGTCACGCTGCGTCTAGCGCGCCGACGGACCCTCGCTGCCCAGATCCTGGCCATCCAAAGCGCTGTCGTGGTCGTGATGGCAGCGGTCGGGTTCATCGGCGTCGTGTGGTACCAGCATGGCCAGCTCGTACGTCAGTACGAGCGGCGTGCCCTCGCCGTTGCTCAGGCCGTCGCCGCCTCCGCCGCCCTGCAGGAAGCGGTGGAGAACGGAGACCCAGGAGGTGCCGTGCAGAGGATGGCGATGGCCGTCATGCACGCGACCGGGGTCGCCTACGTGGTCGTTACCGACAGGCAGGGGATCCGTTACTCGCACCCAGACCCTGCCATGATCGGAAAGCCCGTCTACGACGACCCCGAGCCGCCGGCGACCGAGCCTTTCCGCACGGGCAAAGCTTGGACAGGGGTGCAAAAGGGCACCCTCGGGGTCACGGCGCGAGGCAAGGTGCCGCTATTCGGCGACCACCACCGCCTCATCGGTGAAGTTTCGGTCGGCATTTACGTCGAGGCGATATGGAGGTCGCTCCTCGCCGCGCTCCCTAAGCTTGCTTTGTACATGGCAGCGGCCTTGGCTTTCGGGGCTGTCTTTTCCATAGCCCTTTCACGTCGGCTGAAACGACAGACTTTTGGCTTGGAGCTCGAGCAGATAGCGTCGATGTTCCAAGAGAGAGAAGCGATACTTCACGGGATCCGGGAGGGGTTGCTCGGCATCGACAAAAAGGGGCGGGTGCTCGTTGCAAACGACGAAGCCCAGCGCCTCCTCGGGCTTCCCGCCCACGTGCAGGGGCGCCCAGTGCGCGAGCTGCTGCCCCCCGGGCGGCTCCTCGACGTCGTGACCGGTGTGACCGAGGGCACCGACCAACCCCTGGTCATCGGCGACCGGGTCCTCGTGGCCAACCGCATGCCTGTCCGCGTCGACCACAGGGCTCACGTCGGCTGGGTCGTCACGTTCCAGGACCGCACAGAGTCCGAGGGGTTGCTCCGGGAGCTCGACACGGTAGGCAGCCTGGCCGAAGCGCTGCGGGCGCAGAGCCACGAGTTTTCCAACCGCCTCCATACAGTGGTCGGCCTGGTGCAGCTCGGCCGCTACGAGGAGGCGGTGAAGTTCGTGACAGAACTGACTAGCGCCCGCAACGAACTTTCTGGCACGCTGGTCGAGCACGTCGAGGACCCGGTCGTCGCGGCGCTCCTTTTGGGAAAGAGCTCGGTTGCGGCTGAACGCGGGGTAGCGCTGAACGTCACTGCGAGAGGCAAGCTGGCTCTCCAGCCGGCGGCCGTCCACGACGTGACGCGGGTGCTCGGCAACTTGGTGGACAACGCCCTCGACGCCGCCTGCTCAGGGCCCCCGTCAGGGCGCTTCGTGAACGTGGGGTTGTTGCCCGACGGCGTAGACCTCATGCTGACGGTCGCCGACTCCGGCCCCGGCGTCCCCGACGCCTACCGCGAGGCCATTTTCCAAGACGGGTGGACCACCAAGCCGTCTAGAACCGGAGCCCGCCGCGGGCTCGGCCTCGCTCTAGTGCGCGAGGTGGTCTCCCGTCGCGGAGGAGCCGTAGAAGTGGGCGGCGGCGGACCTGGCGCAATTTTTAGCGTGCTGATGCCCGGCACACTGGTGCCTGCTGCCGCGTCCCCCGCGCTAGGCACCTCTCGGCCTGAGCCTGCACCGCGTCCCGAAAGGGACCCAGTCACAGTCGGCGGCGTCTCTTGATCCGCACCCTCATAGTAGACGACGATTTCAGAGTCGCCCAGGTCCACGCGGCTTATGTCGAAAAGGTGCCAGGGTTTGTCGTTGCTGGCGAGGCTCATTCGGCGGCAGCCATGTTCGACGCCATCGGGAAGGGCGGCGTGGACCTCGTGCTGCTTGACCTCTACCTACCCGACCTCCATGGCCTCGAGTGCCTCAGGCGGTTGCGCGCCGCCGGGGCCGAGGGGGTGGACGTGATCGTCATAACTGCGGCCAACGACGTGCAGAGCGTACGGGCAGCCATGCAGGGAGGGGCGCTCTACTACCTGCTGAAGCCGTTCGACTTTGCCGCGTTGAAGGACAAGCTCCAGGCCTACCACGCCATGCGAACCGAACTGACGAGGGCCCGCCATGCCGACCAGCGAAGCGTGGACCGCCTGTTCGGTGCGGTCGCCGGCGGCAGCCGTGCGCCTCTTGCCGGGGCTGCCAGCCATACCCTTGCCGCGGTGGAAGCGGTGCTGGCCGACGGCGGAACGGACCTGTCCGCTGCTGAAGTCGCCGAGAGGCTCGGCATCAGCCGCGCTACGGCGCAGCGGTACCTAACGCGCTTGGAGGCCCTGTCCCGGGCAACCGTGCGGCCCCGTTACGGCAAGTCTGGCAGGCCGGAAAACCGCTACAGATGGGGCGGCTGACACCAGGGCACCCGCGAGCGGGCCGGGGTAGCCAACGCGCCAGCGCGCGTCGTCGTTCACTCATTGTTCACCTTTCGTTCACTGAGGGTACAGCTGTAGTTCGAGCGCCGTTCAATCGACCTCGCCAGACTGGTGGCCGATGGGAGCTGTATGGGGCCACTAGCGGACGCCGTCATGGAGGGTGGCGCCGAGCCGGTCATGAGGAACGAGCCGGGCGGCGCAACGGAAGCCTCTGGAGCGGCTAGCGCGCCGCTGCAGCGAGCAGAAGAGCTCGCTCACGTCCTAGACGAGGCCCAGCTATCGCGCTTCCACCGGAAGGCGGTCGTGGTCTCCGGGATGGGTTTTTTCACGGACGCCTACGACTTGTTCGTGATATCCACAGTTGCGGCCCTGGTCGCAAGCCAGTGGCACCTGACTACAGCCGAAACGAGCTGGGTTTCTGGGGCAGCTGTGTTAGGTGCGTTCGTCGGCGCCCTCGCCTTTGGCCGGCTCGCCGACGTCGGGGGCCGGAAAAAGGTGTACGCCATAGTGGCTGCTGTCATGGTGGCGGGCGCTTTGTCCTCTGCCCTGGCACCCAACGTGCTGGCGCTTGTCTTGTCCCGCTTCGTGCTCGGCTTAGGCATCGGTGGCGACTACCCCGTTTCCGCTGTGCTCGTGAGCGAGTACTCGAACCGGCGAGACCGCGGGCGCTTGGTGAGCATGGTGTTCTCGATGCAAGCACTGGGCCTGGTCGTTGGCCCTTTGGTCGCGCTCGGCCTTCTCGAAACGAACGCTGGCCACGAGCTCACCTGGCGGCTGCTACTGGCTTTGGGCGCCGTCCCTGCCTTAGCCGTCATGTACCTACGCGCCAAGATGCCCGAGTCTCCACGGTTCCAAGCAGAAGTGCAGGGCAGGACAGCTCGAGCGGCGCAAGAGCTCACCGCTTTTTCAGAGGGAGCCCTGCCCGCGCTCGGGCGCAAGGCGCCGGCGCAGGGCCCCGCGTCTTCAGCCGTCGCAAGCAAGGCGCGCCCTTCCTGGGCAAGGATGCTCAAGCTCGTCGCTGGCACGGCCGGCGCTTGGTTTGTGTTTGACTACGCCTACTACGGCAACACTCTTTCGCTGCCCGCCATCTTGAAAGGCGTGGACCCCACGGCAAGTGTGACGGCCAAGTTGATGTGGTCCCTGGCGATGTTCGTGGTCTTCGCGGTGCCCGGTTATGCTGCCTCTATCTCGTGGATGGACCGCGTGGGGCACCGGCGCCTCCAGTTTTGGGGGTTCGGGGCGCTGGCTGTCGCGTTCTCGGCTCTCGCCGCCGTCCCTAGCTTGACGGCGAACATCGGGGCATTTATCGCAGTGTTCGGGTTTAGCTACTTCTTTGTAGAGTTCGGCCCCAACACCACGACATTCGTCCTCCCATCGGAGGTCTTCCCGGTCCAATGGCGAACGACAGGCCACGGGTTCGCAGCAGGCCTGGGAAAGCTCGGCGCGTTCGCCGGCGTGTTCTTGGTGCCCGCCCTGGAGGCCCGCCTAGGGCTCCGGCCAATGCTCGCGATAGCGGCAGGCGCGGCCGGGCTCGGCTTGGCGCTCACGTGCCTGCTCCCCGAAACTGCCCAAAAGGCTCTCGGGCAGCTCTCCTCTCCCGGGCGCACCGCCGCCAATGCCAAAGGCGGCGCTTCCGGCAAACGAGCCTCTTCAACAGGGGACCTGCAAGGCGAAGTCGAAAGGGTCGCCTGAGAAAGTAGCGCTGGTGGGGGCCACTAAGGCATGCTCGCCACGGCCGTCTTCCTCGCCGGCGGCGCCTGGACCAGGCGGCTCCGAGCTCGCTGGCTTCAGCCAGTTCAGCCGTTAGCCCTAGCCGTTAGCGGAGACCGTTAGCCCTAGCGGTTAGGGGAGAAAGGTGTACTTTACAGCAGCCGTACGTCCGCTGTGCTGCTCTGGCAGCGAGGTCACGGCGTAGCCGTGGGCTGGGCGGGCAGCGACCCACACGGTGACGGTCCCGGGGGCATGCGCTGGAGCGAGCACGCGGGCTTCCCCGGCTGACACCCGCACCATCCGCCGAGCTGGGGCTGCGCCGAAATACACCGCTCGAGCGTTGCCCACGCCTTTTCCTCTAACGGTCACCCAGTTGCCCCCCCTCGCCGGTCCCTCTCTGGGGACGATAGAAACGACGCCTAAGTGCGCCGCCGCCACAGCCCGCTGGGCCGTGGCCTGCTGGCTGCTACCTCCCCTTCTCGGAGCAGGCTGCCGCGCGACCAAGGGCCCGCCCACCGAAGAAGCCGCAGCCCGGTGCTCGGCTGGCTTCTTCACGGCGGGCCCGGCTGCCCTGTTCGCTGCTCGTCCGCTCGTACCCGGGCCTGACTCGGCTGGTTGCCCCTTTGCTGCTCCAAAAACCCCTAAGCGGGGCACACGGGGGGCGGCTGCGGGCCGAGAGGGCGAGGCGACGGGCTGGCCCGGTCGACCGGGGAAGGCCAGGGCGACAATTACAGCAACCGCCGCAGCTGCGGCGCCCAAAGCACCGAGCGCCCCCCATTTCCGGGAGCGGCGGTGGGCCCTCAGACGCCCTTGCAGCCGCTGCCTGGCTCCGGCGGGGAGCTCGAGAGGAGCGGAACTGGCCGGCTCGCGGCGCACCAAGGCTTCTTCGAGCCGGGCGCGAAGCGCCGGCGGGAGCGGCCTAGGCCGGTCCGACCCTGCGAGCAACCGCTCCGGGCCCTGTTCAGCCACCGCCCGCCCCCGGGGCAAGTTGTCGGCGCAAGCCTTCCCTGCCGCGCTGGAGGAGGGACTGGACCTGTACCCTGCTCTTCCTCACTTGTGCGGCTATTTCTTGAACGGGCAGGTCCTCGATGTACTTCAACACCAGCACTTGGCGTTGGAGAGCGGGCAGCCGCCCTAGCGCCCGTACGACCTCGTCTTGGCGCTCGTAGCCGGCCTCTGCACCGCTCTCGTCGCCCAGCGCTGGCGCGTGCACCAGCTGGAGCGACTGGCGGGCCAGCTCGACACGCCGTTCGGCCTCGTAGTGGCGGGCAAGCCGGCGCCGGGCGATCGTGCACATCCAGGTCGAAACGCTCGACTCGCCGCGAAAGCCCGCTGCTGAACGGACTGCCTCGAGCAGCGTCTCCTGCAAGATGTCCTCTGCTGCCACCTCGTCGCCGCCCACCCTGGCGAAGACAAAGCCGTACACGATGGGCGCCACCTCGTCGAGAAGCCAGCGTACGGCAGCAGGTTCTCCCCCGGCTGCGGCTACGAGCAGCTGCCTCTCGCCAGCGTCCCTTGCGGCGGGAAGACCGTCGTCGCTCAAGACGCTCCGCTGTGGTACTGGCTCGGCGTGCTCACCGTTTGGTTCGTGGCCCAACGCCGCTCGTTTCAACCTGCACCGCAGCTGGCCTCGCTAGCCCCGGTCATTAGGCACCTCACTGGGCCACACTGGGGCCAGAGGAGGTTCTGCTCATGGGATTAGAAGTCTTGCTCACCTCTGGGGACCTCGTGCCCGACGCGAGCAGCAGTTCGCCGGGCGTCACCGGCGAGGCAGCCATGGACGCGTACTCGGAGGTCGTCAGTCGGGTAGCCGCCGAGCTCACGCCCAGTGTCGCGGCTGTCCAGGTCGGCCGCCGGCTCTCCGACGGGCGCTTCGCCGCCGGCGCCGGCTCAGCAGTCGTGTTCACCGAAGACGGCTTCCTGCTCACCAACGCCCACGTCGTCGGCAACGCAGACGCTGGACGAGCCGCTTTCTCTGACGGGACGGTGACCGCCTTCCACGTGGCGGGCGCCGATTCGCTTTCCGACCTCGCCGTACTGCGAGCCGACGGCCCCACTCCCCCGCCGGCGAAGCTCGGAGAAGCGAGCAACCTCCGGGTCGGCCAACTCGTCGTGGCCGTTGGCAACCCCCTCGGCCTGGCCGGGAGCGTGACCGCCGGGGTGGTCAGCGCCCTCGGGCGCTCCATCCCGACTAGGGCCGGGCGCAACGTCCGGGTGATAGACGACGTGGTCCAAACCGACGCCGCCTTGAACCCGGGCAACTCGGGCGGCGCGCTCGCCACTTCCAACAGCGAAGTAGTGGGGATCAACACGGCCGTGGCGGGCATCGGCGTCGGCTTGGCGATACCTATCAACTCGACCAGCCGGCAGATCATCTCGGCCCTCATCCGGGAGGGCCGAGTGAGGCGCGCCTGGCTCGGCCTGGCTAGTACCCCGGCCCCCCTTCCGCCGGCCCTCGCCCGCCGCTACGGCCGGCGCCAAGGGGTGCGGATCGTCGAGGTAGTGCCGGGGAGCCCCGCTGACCGTGCTGGCCTCCGCCCCGGTGACCTGCTGCTCAGCGCGGCGGGAGGCCCAATAACCGACGCCCAGGGCCTCCAGCGGCTGATGCTCGCCGACGCGATAGGGCGGCCTCTCGACCTCACCGTGCTGCGTTCGGGTGCCTTGGTCGACGTCGTCGCCGTACCCACCGAGCTCGCCGACGCAGGGTGAGCTCTGCTCTGCGACCGACGAGCGCCGACGCCAGGGCCAGCCGCGGCTGCCTCCGCCGGACTGTCTTCGGTGCCGCCTAGCTGCTGCACGTAGTCTTACCAGCGCTCTCCAGAGCACCTGTCGCCGCTCTCCAAAACGGCACCGGGTCAGGTCGACGCAGGGTCAATACGCGTTGGTACCGAGGTGGACCGCCAAGGCGACGCCGCCGGCGGCGACAGCCACCCGCAGCGCGCCGGCGGGGGCCCGCCGGACCACGTGCGGGCCGAGCCGCCCTCCGGCTAGGAACCCGGTGGCGAGGGGGAGGACAGCCAGCCAGTGCACCGGCCCAAAGGCTGCGAAGCTGACAGCGGCAACGACGTTGGCGAGCCCCATGAGCAGGTTGCGGACCGCCACGCTGCTGGTGACCGGCAAAGAGGTGGCGGCGAGGAGCACAGCCAGGAGCGCCACCCCGGCACCCGCTCCGAAGTACCCGCCGTACAGCGCGATCAAGTAGACCGACACCACCACCGCCGGGTGATAGGAGCGCCGTTGACCTCGTCCCACGTGGTGAGCCGGTCGGGGAGCAAGGACGGCGAGCGAAGCAACACCGATGAGAAGAGGCACCGCCTTCACGAAGTAGCCGGCTGGGAGGGCCAGCAACAGCAGCGCCCCAGACAAGCCGCCAGCGAGCGCGAAGGGGGCGAGGCCATAGAGCCGGCGGCGCTCGCGATTGAGCTCGGGCCGGAAGCCCCAGGTAGAGCCGGCGGCGCCGAAGACGAGCGACACGGTATTGGTCACGTTCGCGGCGACGGGGGCGAGCCCCACCGCCAAGAGCGCCGGGTAGCTCAACAAAGAAGCGAGCCCGGCGACGCTACCCAACAAGCCCGCGCCAAAACCCGCCATCAGTAGCCAGATCCAAGAAGTACCAGGGTCGTGCACGGGCAGCACCGGGACACCGCCCGGCTCTGCAAGACTAGGCAAAATGACAAGCTGGGTACGGGCACAAGCGCCTGTCCGCGTTCTGGACGCGGGCGGCTGGACCGACACCTGGTTCTCGGGCCACGGCTGGGTCTGCCACCTGGCAGTCGAGCCGGGCGCGGAGGTTGTGGCAAAGGTCGCCGCTGATGAGCCCTTTGGCGCGGGCGTTGTACGCTTGCAGGCCCCGGCCTACGGCGACGACTACACGTTTTCTCCCAGGGAGCCTCCGGGCCGCCACCCGCTCCTGGAAGCGGCCGTCAAGCGGTACGCCCCTCCGGGTGTGAGCCTGGAAGTGAGCGTGGAGTCGGCGGTGCCGGCGGGCTCCAGCCTCGGCACATCGGCGGCAGTGGGCGTCGCTCTCGTGGCCGCGCTGCTTGCCCTGGCGGGCGAGGAGCTAGAACCTGCCGCTCTGGCTCAGTCGGCCCATGAGCTCGAAACCGTGGACCTTGGTCGCCAGAGCGGGGTCCAAGACCAGGTCGCGGCCGCCTTCGGGGGCGCCAGCTTGGTTAGAGTCGGGCCTTACCCGCACTTCGAGGTGGAGCCTTTGGAGCCGGCGCCGGCGACCTGGAGAGCGCTCGAGAGCCAGGTCGTCACCGCTTACCTGGGGGAGTTCCACGATTCGAGCGCCGTTCACGAAACTGTGATCGCCCACCTCGAGGGCGACAGCGCGGCCGCAGAGCGCCTGCTCGAGCCTATGCGAGAAGCAGCCAAGCGTTCGGCAAGAGCGCTGGCCGCCGGCGATTTAGCAGCTTACGGCCACGCCATGGCGGCCAACACGGAGGCCCAAGCACAGCTGCACACGAGCCTGGTCAACCCACTGGCTCGGCAAGTCATATCGGTGGCGGCGGGCGCTGGCTCCCTCGGGTGGAAGGTGAACGGAGCTGGCGGGCCGGGCGGCACAGTGACCGTGTTGGGGCCGCCAGACGCCGGCCAAATGGCGGTCCTCTCCGACAGCCTGAAGGCGGTACCGGGGGTTGAGCTGCTCCCCCTCAGACCCGCTAGGACTGGGGCACGCGTGGCGGCCAGCGGTTGAGCGGGCTGGACGAGAGGCTGGACAGCGCTTCTGGCGATGAGCGTCGTCTCACCCGTACCTGGTGCCAGCCGGCGCCGAGCCTGGCGGGCAGGCGACCTAGAGCGGCTTGCCTTCATGGGACAGCGCCAAGGAGCTCGTGCTAGCCGGTGCCGAGATGGGGCACCGGCCGAGGCGGGCGAGCGATGAGGGGGCCACGGGCGCAATGAGCGGGAGCGGCGGGGCTGGCGCCAGGTGGGTAGCGTTCGAAGGGGCAACCAACTTCCGTGACCTCGGGGGTTACCCGGCCCTTCTCGGGCGACAGACCCGCTGGGGCCTCGTTTACCGCTCGGGCAACCTGCACCACTTGACGGCCAAGGACCTAGAGCGCTTCGAGCGCTTGGGGGTCAAGGCGGTGTTCGACCTGCGTGGGGGTACTGAACGACGACTGGAGCCAGACCCGGTGGCGTCCTTTCACATGCCCGTTTTGGACGAGGCAGCCTCGAGTGAAGCTGCCAGCGTGCTCGTCGCTCGCAGCGCTCGGGAAGCAGAGGAGGCCCTGTTCCACATCTACTGGGGCATGCTGGAACGCCGAGCGGCAGTTTTTGGCCAGTTGCTGAGCCACCTGGCCGAGCCAGAGAACTTGCCGGCTGTCGTCCACTGCGCCGGCGGCAAAGATCGCACCGGCCTGGCAGCCGCCTTGTTGCTGAGCACGCTCGGGGTGCCCAGAGAGGTCGTCCTGGAGGACTATGCCCTAAGCGGGGAGGTACCTGCGGCAGGTTCACAGTCCTTGCGCCAGGCGCTGGCCGGTGCCGGCGTACCGTCCGAAGCGGCCTCGGTGCTCCTCGAAAGCCCTCCCGGGCCAATGGCCCGCTGCCTCTTGGAGATCGACCGCCGCTACGGCAGCACGGAGGCGTACCTGCTCGGGCCCGCCGGCGTTGCGCCCGCCACGTTGTCAAGGCTCAGGGAGCTGCTGACCGACTGGGGCCCGGCTGACCAAGAAGAGCCCGGCGACGGGTGAGCGGCGGGCTCAGGGAGCTGCTGAGCTGACCAAAGAGAGCGAGCGACCGAGGACAGCCTGGTGGCGGCCGAGGCATGCCAGGCCCGCGCCTGCGCCTAGGTTGTGGAACTGCCCTTCGGCACGCAGGACCAACCCCAACATGAGCGGAGGAAAGAAATGGAGTACACGAAACTTGGTTCCACCGGCCTCGAGGTCTCCCGAATCTGCCTAGGGTGCATGAGCTTCGGGGTGCCTGAGCGTGGCGGTCACCCCTGGAGCCTCGACGAGGGACAGGCAGCGCCCATCATCCAAAGGGCGCTAGACGCCGGCATCAACTTCTTCGACACCGCCAATGTCTATTCGGACGGGACAAGCGAGGAAATCACGGGCAAGGTGCTCCGGTCCTCCGCGCGAAGAGACGAGATCGTTGTTGCCACAAAGGTCAACGGCCGCACGCACGCCGGGCCCAACGGCGCCGGCCTGTCCCGAAAGGCGGTCCTCACCGAGATCGACAACAGCCTTCGCCGGCTCGGGATGGACTATGTGGACCTCTACCAGATCCACCGCTTTGACCCGACCACCCCCATCGAAGAGACGCTCGAAGCCCTCCACGACGTCGTAAAGGCAGGCAAGGCACGTTACATCGGCGCGTCGTCCATGTTCGCCTGGCAGTTCGCCAAGATGCTGTACACCTCCGACGCGCACGGCTTTAGCCGCTTCGTGTCGATGCAAAACCACTACAACCTGCTCTATCGGGAGGAGGAGCGAGAAATGCTCCCCCTGTGCGCTGACCAAGGAATTGGCGTCATCCCTTGGAGCCCGCTTGCACGGGGCCGCCTCACTCGCGCCTGGGACGCCGTTACGGCGCGCAGCGAGACCGATGAGTTCGGCCGGCGGCTGTACACAGAGACCGACCGCTCGGTAGTCGAGGCGGTAGCGACCGTGGCAGAAAAGCGGGGCCTGAGCAAGGCTCAGGTGGCTCTGGCCTGGCTGCTCGCCAACCCCGTGGTCACGGCGCCCATCGTCGGCGTCACCAGCGTTGAGCAGCTCGACGACTTGCTCGGCGCGCTCTCGGTGGAGCTCACGCCCGAGGAGCTGGAGCAGCTCGAGGAACCCTACGAGCCTCATGGAGTCACCGGCATAGAGGTACCCAGAGCTCGCCAGCTCCGGGTCAAGCAACGCCGCTAAGCGCAGCCGGACCGGCTCGCTAACAAGCTCGTCGCTTCTTCCGCCCTGTACCCACGCGGCTGGGTCGACGCGTGACGTCGCCGACGAGCGAGGATGGTTGCGTGAAGGCGACCGAGCGCGGCCGACCGCCTGTGCGCCCCGTCGTCAGGGCGACCAGACGGGGTTTCGAGCTGGCTCGTCGGCGGATCGTGCCGCTGCTCGGCGGCGCCCAACGCGCGCGGGTGGTGGTCGTGCTCGCCTGCGTACTGGCGCTCTCCAGCGCCGACACAGCCACGGTCGGCTCGGCCGCCTCGGAGCTCCGACGAGCCCTCCACATAGGCAACACCGACATCGGCCTACTGGTAGCGGTCACCTCCGTCGTGGCCGCCGTCTTTTCCCTGCCCTTCGGGGCCCTCGCCGACCGCGTGCGGCGGACTTACTTGCTCGGTTTGGCCATCCTCGCCTGGAGCGTCGCGATGGTATGGAGCGCCACGGCGAACAGCTTTTCCGAGCTCCTCTACGCCCGCCTGGCTCTCGGTGCCGTCAGCGCCGCAGCCGGGCCAGTAGTGGCATCGCTCGTCGGTGACTGGTTCCTCGCCAGCGAGCGTGGGCAGATCTACAGCTACGTACTGACCGGCGAGCTCCTCGGCGCCGGCGTTGGCTTCGCGGTCACGGGGGACGTCGCCGCCCTGTCTTGGCGGGTAGCCTTCGTGGTCCTGGCACTGCCGGCTGTCCCCATAGCCTGGGCCGTCTTCCACCTACCAGAACCCGCAAGAGGAGGGGCGGGGGCCCTGCTCCCAGAGAGGGGTGCACGCCCCTTGGCTTCTCCCCAGTCACGCGACGGGGCCCCGGCTAGCTCTTGGCACGAGCCGCCGCCTCCGCCAGCGGCCCCCGAGCGTTCAGGCCGTTCCCGCGGAGAGCTAACAGACGCCCAACGGATCGTGCTCGGCAGCGGCATCAAGCCTGACGCTCGCCTAGCTGCCAAGGCCCGCCCGGCAATGGGCTTCGCTGACGCAGTACGGTACGTACTGTCAGTTCGGACCAACATAGCCCTCATCGTTTCGGGGGCGCTCGGGTATTACTTCCTAGCCGGCATCGAGACCTTCGGCGAAGAGTTCGTCTCTTCGCAGTACCACATAACCCAAGTCCTTGCCAACTTGTTACTGTTGCTGGTCGGGGCGGGAGCCGTCGCAGGCGTGCTTGTCGCCGGCCCGCTCGGTGACCGGCTGCTCCACAAAGGACGTGTGTCGGGAAGAGTCACGGTCGCCGCCGTGTCCGCCACATTGGCGGTCGTCCTCCTGAGCCCGGCCTTGGCTATCCACAATGCCCTCGGCGCCCTCCCCTACATCACCCTCGGCGCGGCTTGCATGTCCGCCCAGAACCCCCCGATCGACGCCGCCCGGCTCGACATCGTCCCGTCGTGGCTCTGGGGCCGTGCAGAGGGCGTCCGCACCTTCGCCAGAACGGGCGCACAGGCGCTCGCCCCGCTAGTGTTCGGCGTGGTCTCAGAGTACGTGTTCGGAGGCGGGAACGCCGGCCTCTACTGGACGTTCGTGGTGATGCTCGTGCCACTGTCTGCAAGTGCCGTGTACCTGTTCTTCGCAGCGCACCGGTACCCGAGAGACGTCGCAACGGCAGTGGCAGCTGCTCAATCGGCGGCGCGGGTACAGTAACCTTCGCTCGCTCATCGCCGGCTACCTCACCGTCCACCGGGCAGGGCCTCGACCTCTTCGCCGGCGACCTCCGCTCCGGCTGCCGCCAGCTCCCTCAGGGCGGCCGACCCGTCCCCGGGGCGAAGGTTCACGGCTCTCGTCAGCGGCACAATTACGGTCGCCTTGTACCCGAGGCCAAGCGCGTCCAAGGCAGTGTGCTTCACGCAGTAGTCGGTGGCCAGGCCGACCACTGCCACTAACGACACCCTGCGTGCTCGCAGCAACGCGTCCAGTTCCGTAGGACGGGGCTCACCACTCACTGGTCCCCGAACGTAAAACGCCGAGTAACCGTCCTCGCCGGCGGCCCCTTTGCGCACCACTGGGCCCGCGACACATAGCTGGTCGGCGAAATCAGCTCCCCACGAACCTCGCAAGCAGTGCACGGGCCATATGCCGCCGTCCTTTTTGAAGTGCGGGGTGGCAGGCGGGTGCCAGTCTTGGGTATAAACCACGAAGGCTCCAGCTTGCAACGCCCGGTTTATTTCGTCATTTATCGGCTTGACAACCTCCTCACCGCCCGGGACGTAAAGCGAGCCCAGCGGGTCGGCAAAGTCGTTTTGGACGTCCACGACCACCAGCGCCTTCCCCGGCCCGTAACCGACCACGCACCCAAACTATGCGCCGGCGCACTTCACCGGGCGCTGTTGACCATGAGGCGCCGCTCAGCCGCAGCCAGCCCCGCCTGGGACGTCTCCTCCAGGCTCTACCTCTTGGCTCCTCGCGTTGGCCGGGGCAGCTTTGCCCCCTGCTTGCAGAGCGCTCGGGCCCTTTCGCACGTCGGCTCCCCGCCCGGTGGGTTCCCAATAGACCCGGCCCTCCAGGTGCGCAGGTCGGTACTGCTGGGCTACCCACCCACCCGGTTCGTCATGGGGGTACACGTACCCCTTACCGTGCCCGAGGCGGGCCGCTCCCTTGTAGTGGGAGTCACGCAGGTGCTTGGGCACCTCGCCGCTAGCGAGCTCCTGCACGTCCGACCTCGCCCTGCCGAGGGCAACGGTCACCGAGTTGGACTTGGGCGCGTTGGCCAAATGGACCACCGCATGGGCCAAGTTGAGCTGCGCCTCAGGCAGGCCTACGAACTCCACTGCCCGGGCCGCCGCATCTGCGACTAGCAAAGAAGTAGGGTCGGCCATCCCTACGTCCTCGCTAGCCAATATGACTAGGCGGCGAGCGATGAAGCGTGGGTCTTCGCCGGCTTCGAGCATTCGCGCCAGCCAGTACAGCCCGGCGTCGGGGTCAGAACCCCGAACCGACTTTATGAACGCGCTCACCACGTCGTAGTGCTCGTCCTCTCCGTAACGGAGCGCCCTTGTGCCCCTAGCCGCCTCTACGTCCTCGAGGCCCACCGCCTGCCTGCCAGCGGCCTCCGCCAGCGCCAGCGCCACCTCCAAACCGTTCAACGCGCTGCGAGCGTCTCCCTCGGCCAAACGAGCGAGCAAAGCCAATGCGGCTTCATCAGCTGAAGCCCCCTCCTGTTGCAGCGCGCGCCGCAACAGTACGAGCAAATGAGCCTCAGACAATGGTTCGAGCCGGAACAGGCTGCTCCGGCTGAGAAGCGGCCCGTTGACAGAAAAGAACGGGTTTTCCGTCGTCGCCCCGATGAAAGTGAGCTCACCTGACTCCACTGAGGGCAAAAGGGCGTCCTGCTGCGCTCGGTTGAAACGGTGAACTTCGTCCAAGAAAAGCACGGTGCCTCTGCCCTCCAAAGCGAGCCGCTCACGAGCCGCCTCCACGGTGTCCCGCACGTCTTTCACGCCAGCAGCAACTGCGGACATCGCGACAAAAGCACGTCTGGTCGCGCCGGCGACCAGGTGGGCGAGCGTGGTCTTGCCTGTCCCCGGAGGCCCCCACAGCACTGCCGAAGATAGCCGGTCAGCCTCGATCAGCGCCCGCAGAGGGCGGCCCGGCCCCAGCAAGTGCCCTTGGCCCACCATTTCGTCGAGCGAACGCGGCCGCATCCTCGCTGCCAACGGGCCCCTTTCTGCCAAGCGACGTTGGAGCGCTGCCTCGAAAAGGTCGGCAGACCTCGAGGCCTTGGCTTTGACGGCCTCAGCCATCTAGCCTCCGGCTGCCCCGAGGCACCTCAGGCTTGCCGCTCGGCACCGGGCGCCTCCGACGACCGCCCACGGCGAGCTCAGTGGGAGCCGTTGCCCAAACCGGGCAACGCCCGGTAGGCGTCGTAGACACTGTCCACCCTCTTTAGAGCGCTCAGCACTGACTCTAGGTGTGCTGGGTCCGCCAACTCGAACTCGAAACGCATCTTGCTCACCCTGTCTGCCCCGGTGTGGCTTTCGCTACGGACGATGTTCAGGTGGTGGTCGGAGAGGACCTTCCAAATGTCCACCCCAAGACGCGTGCGGTCGAGGGCCTTCACCTCGAGGGCAGCTAGGAAGCTCCCCGGACGCTCTCTGTCCCACTCGACCTCGATCAGCCGGCCCACTTCGGTCGCGGCGAGCGCGGCAGCGTTGGTGCAGTCGCTCCGGTGGACAGACACGCCGCGGCCTCGGGTGACGAAACCGATTATCTCGTCACCAGGCACGGGTGTGCAGCAGCGGGCTAGGCGGACCATGACGTCGTCCAAGCCCTCCACATGGACCCCTATCCCCTGGCTGGAGGGCCGACGGGGTTGGCGAACCGTGGAGGGCAGCTGCACCTCTTGCTCGCCGCCACGAAGCTCCCGAACAAGCCTCTGGGCGACGGCTTGGCCGGAGACGTGGCCCTCGCCGATCGACGCGTACATGGCGTCGAGGTCGGAAAAGTGCATCACTTCTCCCACCCGCCGAAGCGCTTCGCTGCCGACGAGCTTTTGGGCGGGCAAGCCCTCCTTGCGGAGCGCCCTTAGAAGCTCCTCTCGCCCGGTCTCCATCGCGTCTTCCCTCCGCTCGCGGCTGAACCACTGGCGGATCTTGTTGCGTGCTCGAGGTGTGACGACGATGTTCAGCCAATCCCGGGAGGGCCCCGCAGACGGCACCTTCGAGGTAAAAATCTCGACGCTGTCACCGGAGGAAAGCTTGGAATCGAGAGGCACGAGCCGCCCGTTGACCTTCGCCCCGATGCAGCGGTGGCCGACCTCGGTGTGGATGGAGTAAGCAAAATCGACGGGCGTCGCCCCAACGGGCAGTGCCACGACATCTCCCTTGGGCGTAAAGACGAACACCTCGTCGCTCTCGAGGTCGAGCTTCAGGCCCTCCAAGAACTCAGCGGGGTCAGTGCTTTGGACCGACCAGTCCACGATGCGCTGCAGCCACGCGACATCGGCTGCGGAAGCGTTCTCCTTGTAACCCCAGTGGGCGGCTATACCTCGCTCGGCCCGGTTGTGCATCTCCCAAGTACGGATCTGCACCTCGAGAGGCTTGCCCTGCGGCCCTACAACAGTCGTGTGCAGCGATTGGTAAAGGTTGAACTTGGGCGTATTTATGTAGTCTTTGAACCTCCCCACCACTGGCGCCCAAGTCCCATGGACCGCGCCCAGCGCAGCCCAGCAATCTTTCACCGAGCCGACGATCACACGGACCCCCATGAGGTCATAGATCTCGTCAAATTCCTTGTTCTTCAGCACCATTTTCTCGTAGATCGAGTACAGGTGCTTGGGCCGGCCAGTCACTGTAGCTTCGATCCGCGCTGCCGAAAGGCGCTCTTGGACCTCTTGGGTCACCTGGGCCAGGTAGATGTCGCGTTCGGGGGCGCGAGCCGCCACCATCTGCTCGATCTGCGCGTAGCGGCGGGGGTGCAGCGTGGCGAAGGCCAGGTCCTCGAGCTGCCACTTGATATCTGCGATACCAAAACGGTGAGCTAGGGGTGCATAAATGTCGAGCGTCTCTTGGGCCGTGCGCTTTTGGCTCGCGTCGGGCATTGCGGCGAGCGTGCGCATGTTGTGCAGGCGGTCAGCAAGCTTGATCAAGATGACCCTTGGGTCCTTTGCCATGGCCACCAACATCTTTCGCATCGTGGCCGCCTGCGCCGCCGCCCGCGAGTCGAAGGCGACCCGTTCGAGCTTGGTGACACCGTCGACGATCTGGGCCACGACCGGGCCGAAGGCCGCGTCTATCTCCGCCAGTGAAACGACGGTGTCCTCCACGGAGTCGTGCAACAGCGCCGCTGCCAGCGTCACGTCGTCCATGCCGAGGCCCGCGAGGACCTTGGCCACCTCTATAGGGTGCGTGACGAAAGGCTCCCCTGAGCGACGGTACTGGCCCTCGTGGGCCTTGACTGCCGTCTCGTAGGCCCTTACGACGAGGCTTGGGTCCCCCTTGGGGTGGCGCTCTCGGTACGCAGCGAGCAGGGACGCAAGAGGGTCTGTGCCAGTGCCTGCAGGCCGGCGCCAAGGCAGGACGCGCTCTACGGTCGCCACCGCCCGCGCCCTCGGGGCCCTCTCCGGCGTCGTCACCACGGCTCCCATGTCATCTTCTACACCGTCACCAACGCCTCTATTTCCATACCCTCCACCCCCCCAAGCTTTTCGCGCCCCCCGAGGAAGCTGAGCTCCAGGACGCAGCCGAAGCCGACTGTCATGGCGCCGAGCTGTTCGGTCAGCCGCTTGGTGGCGAGCGCGGTGCCCCCTGTGGCAAGCACGTCGTCCACGACCAACACTCGTTCGCCGGCCGCAAGGGCGTCCCTGTGGACCTCGAGGGTATCGGTCCCGTACTCGAGGCCGTAGGTGTAAGAGTAGACGGGGCCAGGCAGCTTTCCCTTCTTGCGGACCGGCACAAAACCTGCACCTAGGTGGTAGGCAACAGGTGCCGCGATGATGAAGCCTCGGGCCTCGACACCGATGACCTTGTCCACGCCCTCGCCGGCAAAGCGTCCCGCGAGCGCCTCGACGCAATAGCGGAACGCCCGCGCGTCGGCGAGGAGAGGCGTTATATCCTTGAACACAACGCCGGGCCGCGGGAAGTCAACTACATCTCTGATCAAGTCCTTTACCAGCGCGACACCCTGTTCCACATGGCCAGCCTACTCATGTGCCGCCGCTCGCTCCGAACAGCAGTTGTGGCGAGCCGCGTCGTGGCGGCGGCCAAGGAGAGCGCCGGGCCGTGGAGGAGCTATAGAGCCGCTTTTCCACTGGGCGAGACGTTTGTCATTGATCTGTCTACATGAAATACCATAAGAAAGTACTACGACGGCGTGCAGCCTCAGCCACGTTGCAGGCCAGAGCGCCCAAGGGCCGTCCCGGCGCGCGCCGAGCTCATCGTGAGCTCAGCCGCTAGGACCTTCAGGTCCTGATCGTTCTCCAGGTCCTCATAGTTGGCCCCGGGTCGACGCCGGCACCAACTCCCTCTCAGCGCCGGCGGGGGCTCTTTTTCTTCGGCCGCGGCCTCGGCGGCGCCGGCCGGCGCGCCTGGCCTTGGCCCCGCACCGGGCTGCCAGAGGGGGAAGCAGCGTCTTGGGCCCCAGGGCCAGCCGGCCGTGCGCCTGCTGAAGGCACGCCCGAGGCGTCGCCAGTTTGAGCGGGACCGGTGCCGGCGTCGTCTCCTTCTACCGCTCCGGCGCCGGTCCCGCCTGCTCTCCCCCTGCTGAGATCCGCGCTCGCCGGCAGCTCACCCTGCTCGAGCCTCATCTCGCCGGCAAGCCCCGCCGCCGCCACCGGCCCGCTTGCCCCGCTGCCGCCGTTACCTGCCGCTCGGCCGTTAGCACCTCCCGCTGCGCCATTGACCTCGGCACGGCCGCTCCCGCCAACGACGCCGTTGACCTCGGCATGTCCACTGATGCCGGCCGCGCTCGCGAGCCCAGCACCTCGGTACCCCCCACCAGCGCCGGGGGCGCCCGCGCCGGCACGGCTCTTGCTGCCCGGACCGCGCTCGCCGGCGAGATCTTCGTCTGGAGCGAGCCCTGGCCCATTACGGCCGGACGTCCTGCTCGCCTGAGCGCCGGTCCCCAAGGCGAGCCCCTTGGCGCCGGCGCGAGCACCGGCGCCGGCAGACGCCCCGGTGCCTATCAGGGCGCCGCCGGAAACGTTCGCTGCGGTGAGGATCTGACGGGCCTGGGGGTAGGCGGCAAGGCGCCGGCGGATCTCGACATAGCGAGGCTCGCGCTCTTTTAGGAGAGCCAAGACGGGCGAGGCGATGAAGATCGAAGAATAGGCGCCTGAGAGGAGGCCGATGAACAGAGCCAAGCCGAAGTCGTTCAGCGCCGAGGCGCCGAGGATCCAAGAGCCGATCACGAGGATGCAAAACACCGGCATGATCGCGACGAAGCTCGTGTTGATCGAACGAGCGAGGACTTGGTTCATCGACAAGTTGACCACGTCGGTGTAAGTAACGCGATTGGTGGAAGCGAGGCCCTTGGTATTTTCCTTCACCTTGTCGAACACGACGATGGTGTCGTAGAGGCTGTAGCCAAGGACCGTCAAAAAGGCAATGACCGTATCGGGGCTTACCTGGAAACCGGACAAGGCATAGATCCCTACTGTCACTGCCATGTCGTGGAGAAGGGCAACTATCGCCCCGATCGCCATCTTGGTCTCGAAGTAGAAGGCGATCGCTAGGAATATCAGCACGACGAACACGACGACCGCTTCAACCGCCTTGTTGGTTATCGTGCTGCCCCAGCTCGGGCCCACGGCGTTGAAGGTCACCTGGTCCACGGGTACGCCGGCGATCTTCGCGAGAGCCGTGGTGACCTGGTTTTCCAGATGGGTATTGCTGGTCACCGACGAAGGCAGCTCCACTTGGATGTTTTGCTTGCCTGTCGTGCGGCTCGTCAGCTGGATCACGGTCGCCTTGTTGAGGACGGAGTTGACCGACGCGAGCTTCGACTTGACGGTGGCTACCGAGGCTGTTGTCGGTACCTGCCACTCGGTCCCGCCCTTGAAGTCGATGCTGAAGTTGAGGCCTCGCACGCCGAGCGCCACCAAGCCGATGGCGATGACCGTGCCCGAGAGGGCGAACCAGTACTTCCAGCGGTTTATGAAGTCGAAGTTCGTCTCGCCCCTGTAAAGGCGGGCGAACGCGCTGGCCTTGAGCCCCTTGCTACCGAGAAAGGGCCCCTCCTGACGGGTACGTGCAAGCCGTGGCGCCGGCACCCTAGTTGCCACCTCCGAGCCCACCTGAACCAGGCCCGCCGAGGCCGCCTGGGCCAGCGCTGGCACCGAGGCCTCCAGCACCGCCGGCGCCGGCCCCAAGCAGGCGCCCCGCCCCGAGGCCGCGGCCCACTCCGAGCAGGCCTCCTTCGCCAATAGAACGCCGGCCGATCAAGATGACGAGAGGTCTCGTGAAAAAGTACGTGGTAACTACGTTCAACAGCGTTGCGAGGCCCAAGAAGAACGCGAACCCCCTCACGTCTCCCACAGTAAGAGCGTAGAGAACCAGCGCGCCGATGAACGATGAAAGGTCCGCTGCCAGGATCGTCCTGAAAGCCCTCTTGAAGCCCCGCTCGACCGAGGTGCGCACCGTGCGGCCAGAGCGGATCTCTTCTTTCAGGCGCTCGAAGTAGACCACGCACGAGTCAGCCGTTACACCGACTGACACGATGAGGCCGATCACGCCGGACAAGGTGAGCGCCAGGCCCGAGGTGGCGCTTAGCAAGGTCGTAATAGCGTACAGGAGAGCCCCAGACATGCATATGCCGAGCACGACCACCAATCCGAGCGCCCGGTAGTAAGCGACCAAGTAGATGATGACGAGCAGTACAGCCACCGCGCCCGCTATCGCTCCCGCCCGCAGGGACTGGGTCCCGATGGTGGGCGACACGTTGGAGATCGTCTGGGTGACGAGCCGGACCGGTAGCGACCCGTAGTTCAAGGCGTTGGCGAGGCTTTGCGCCTCCTGCTGGGTGAAAGGATTGGAAGTCGAGCCACTTATGGTAGCCCCGCCGTTAAACGTGCTCGCTCCGATGTAAGGGGCCGATTCCACCACTCCGTCCAGTTCGACGGCTTGGTAAGAGCCGTAAGGAGGGCATTGCAGCGCAAAGGGCGGGTTGCTTTTGTCCTGCAGGTAGCACGAGTAGTAGGACGAGGCGTACTTGTTGAACTCGTTGGAGCCCTTGCCAGTGAAGCTCAAGTTCACTTCCCACTCGTCGTTGGAGGTGTTGATGTCTGCCGCGGCGGTCTTCACGATGGAGCCGGTCATCTGCGCCGGCCCGAGCACGTAACGGTCGCCGCGGGAGTACTGGCCCTTGCTGTTGAAGTCCGCGTAGTACGGCAGCACGACGGTCGAGCCCGGCAGGTCCCACGCCGGCGGAGTGAGGCCGTGGGCGTCTCCGTGAGGCGGCGAGTAGGCCTCCTGCTCGGCAGTGGTCATGCTGCAAATACGCTGAGCGAGAGCGACAGTGGTGGTGGTAGTGGACGGCGCGGTCGTGGCGGGGGACGCAGAAGTTTTGGCGCCGGCGCCGGCGGGGGCCTTCTTTCCCGCTGCAAGGTGCCGGACGGCGACAGCGAGCTTGGCTTGCTGGCCGTCCGGGCGCTCAGGGGACGAGGCGGCAGCTTTGTGAGGAGCCGTCGTGGCCGTGGTCGTCTTCGAGGGCTCCGTTGCTTTGGCAGCAGGTGGAAGATAGGGAGCAATGATGCACTCGACGGGGCGGAAGAACAGCTGGGCCGTTTGGCCTAGCTCGGAGAGGATCTGGGTATCGTTCTTGGCGCCGGGCAACTCGATCACGATGTCGTTACCCTGCCTGGTCACCTGAGCGTTGGAGATGCCGTAGCCGTTCACGCGGTTGTCGATGATGTTCACGGCTTCTGCCAGCGTCGTAGTACTGGCGTTCTTGGTCTGCGGCTGCAGCACGACCTCTACACCGCCCTTTAGGTCCAATCCGAGGAGCGGAGCCTTGCCCGTAGCGAAGGTCGCCCCGAGCGCCGCCACCGCTACCAGCAGGACCAGCACCAAAGACCAAGCCAGCGCTTTCGGGTTCACGCGAAAACCCCCTGGCTAATGCTGCTCAAATGTCCCAAATGCACCCCTCAGCTGGCCGGCACAGCCCCGCCGCTCGAAGCCGGGGGGCTGCCTGTTGACGACCACGGCCCAAGCCCCCGCTCGTCGGTCCCTCCGCCGGGCGAGCTCGCCTCAGCTGGTCCCGGCCAGGCATCCTCGGTCCCGTTGGGGACAGACGACCCGCCGGGCGAGCTCGCCTCAGCTGGTCCCGGCCAGGCATCCTCGGTCCCGTTGGGGACAGACGACCCGCCAAAGGTGCTGTTCCCCCCTCCTGCGGCCGCTACGGTGCCTGCGCCGCTCCCTGAGCGAGCGCTGCCCGTCCCCGCGCCGCCACCGCCGAAGAGGCCCCCGCCTCGGCTCGCCTGAGCAGCCTGGTAGGAAGAAAGCAGCTGCACCGCCTGAGGCACGAACGAGACCACCACGCCGTCTGAAACCTCGACCTCCACTTGCCCGTCCCCGACACGGGCCACCCGGCCCACCATGCCACCCGCAACCACCTCGTCGCCCACGCCGTAGGTGCGGCTCTGGCGCATGGCTTGCATGCGCCGGCGCTGGTTCGGCCTTATGAGCAGGAAATAGAGCAAGACAAACAGCACCACGATGACGAGCAGGAACTCCGAAGAGCCGCCGCCGGTGGACTTGGTTGTCGTCGTGGTCTTGCTGGCGGCGCTTAGCATCGCTACCAGGTAAGACGCGCTGTGTATGAAGTGCATGTCGAGCTCCGTGCCGTCGCGGCACTCGAAATCTAGTGAGCCTCGACGTCCGAGGCCCATGTCCGGCGGGACGCCAGCCTAGCCTCTAGTTGGCCCCACTGTCGGTCGGCTGTGCCCTTCAGCTGCCCGGCCCAGCTCCAGCCGGCGCCCAGGTGGCAGCCACCTCTTCTACCAGTTCCCCCAAGCGGCCCGCCAGCACGGCCTCCCTGGCCCTCTTTAGCAGGCAGAACAGCCAGGCGAGGTTGTGCAGGCTGAGGAGGCGCCCGGCCGAGGGCTCGCCGGCGTTGAACAAGTGGCGCAGGTAGCCACGGCTGTAGCGCCGGCACACTTCGCACCCACAAGCGGGGTCGATGGGGCCGGCGTCGCACGCGAAGCGCCCCGCTTTGACCGCCACCTTGCCTGAGCTGGTCAGCGCAGTGCCGTGACGCCCGAGCCTGGTCGGCAGGACGCAGTCGAACATGTCCACGCCGAGCGCAATGGCTCTCAGCAGGGTCAAAGGGTCGCCCACTCCCATCAAATAGCGCGGCCGGCAAGAAGGCAGAGGCCAGAGGCACGCCGAGAGCGCGGTGAGCGTCTCCTCCGGGGTTTCTCCGACTGACAACCCTCCTATGCCGAACCCGTCAAAGCCCATCCCGGCCAGCCGTTCGGCGAAGCGTTCCCTCAGGTCGACTTCGGTACCGCCCTGAACTATGCCGAACAGCAGTTGGCCCGCTCCCCCCCCTTCACGGGCCTCGCGAGCCGCCACAGAACGCTCTGCCCACCTCAAGGTCCGCTCGCCCGCCTCCAAAACCGCGTCTCGCTCCGCCGGCAAGGCGATGCACACATCGAGCACCATGGCGATGTCCGAACTGAGGGCCGCCTGCACCTCGAGCGCTCCCTCTGGGGTCAGCCTCTGCCAAGACCCGTCGTAGGCAGAGCGGAACTCAACGCCGTCCTCGTCGAGCTTGCAGGGCAGCGACATGACCTGGTAGCCCCCTGAGTCGGTGAGGAAATGGCCCTGCCAGCCGGTAAAGCCGTGCAGGCCGCCAAGCGCCTCCACCACTTTGGCCCCCGGCCGGAGCATCAAGTGGTAGGTATTGGCCAGCACGACTTCGGCGCCGGCCCGGTCGAGGTCCTCCGCCGACAAGAGACGCACCGTTCCCCGGGTACCAACTGGCATGAAGCAAGGAGTGGCAAAGCGGCCTCGAGCCGTCTTGACCCAGCCCGCCCGCGCTCTCCCGTCAGTGCCTTCGAGCTCGAACGTGGCGCCGCTCAAGCCCGCCCCACCACCATGGCGTCCCCGAACGACAAAAACCTGTACCCCTTTGCAAGCGCAAGGGCGTACAAGTCTCGCCAGCGCCGTCCGGCGAAAGCCTCGAGCAGCACGAGGAGCGTGCTCTTTGGCTGGTGGAAGTTCGTCATGAGGACGTCCACCACCAAGAAATGGTGGCCCGGTCGTATGTACAGCTCGGTGCGGCCCTGGAACGACCCCGTGGCAGCAGCCGACTCCAAAGCGCGCACGGCCGTGGTGCCCACCGCCCACACCCTCCCACCGGCGCGCCTTGCTTCCTGGCACGCCTCCCAGGTCTGTGGTGGGACGCTGTAGCGTTCGGCGTGCATTTCGTGGTCCTCGGCCCGGCCGGCCTTGATGGGCTTGAACGTCCCCGGCCCGACGGCGAGGTCCACCGACACGAAACGGGCGCCGCGCTCGCGGCACTCTTGCATGACCCTCTCGGTGAGGTGCAAGCCGGCGGTCGGGGCAGCGACGCTGCCAGGGCGGTCGGAGTACACGGTTTGGTAGCGCTCGGGGTCCTTGAGCGGCTCGTGGATGTAGGAGGGCAGGGCCAGCTCGGCGAGAGCGGTGAGGTCAGGCACGAGGCTCCGGACGGCCCGGGTACCGCCCGGGAGGCGTTCGGCCACTTGCAGCACCGCCAAGGGGCCTCGGTAAAGCACGGTCCCGGGAGGTAGGCGCCGGCCGGGGCGGACCATCGCCTCCCAGGTGCCCTCGTCGTCGAGCGTCTCGAGGAGCAGCACCTCTGCCTCCCCGCCGGTCTGCTTGCGCAGCATGAGGCGGGCGGGGACGACCCTTGAGGTGTTGAGCACTAAGACGTCTCCTTTGGCCACAAGAGACGGGAGGTCCCTAACGCTCAGGTGCCGAGGCGGCTCATGGAGGGCGTCTAGCAGGCGGGCAGAGTCCCTCGGCTCTGCCGGCACCTGGGCTATCGCTTCTTCTGGCAGGTGGTAGTCGGGGACTTCCATGCTGGAGATGGAAGGCTAGTGCCAACCAGGCATTGCCAGGCTGCGACAGCCCCAGCGCTGCAAGACCGCCCGCCGGCACAGCTCGGTGAAGCCGAAGCCACAACGCCGGCGCAGGTTTCACCAAAGGCTGTGGGGGGCGGCTGCTCCCGCGCCGAACAGCCCTGCCGGCGCCGCCAAGCCCAGGTGCTCGAAAGCGAGGGGGGTCGCCACCCGGCCCCGTGGCGTCCGCATGAGCATCCCGAGCTGTAGCAAGAACGGCTCGTAGACGTCCTCGACGGTCTCGGGCGCCTCGCCCACCGCGACCGCCAAAGTGCCGAGCCCCACCGGGCCGCCCCCGAAACGGGCGCAAGTCGCCTCGAGGATCGCCCGGTCCACTTTGTCGAGGCCGAGCTCGTCGACCTGGAAAAGCTCCAGACCGGCTCTGGCAACTTCGGTGCCGATCCTGCCGTCCCCGCGTACCTCGGCATAGTCGCGGACGCGCCGGAGGAGGCGGTTGGCAAGCCGGGGCGTGCCCCGGGAACGCGCGGCGATCTCCGCTGCGCCGCCGTCGTCCAAAAGGGCACCCAAAAGCCCGGCAGAGCGTCGCACGACGAGCTCTAGCTCCTCAGGCGAGTAGTAGTCGAGACGGGCGACAAAGCCAAAGCGGTCCCGGAGGGGGCCGGTTATAAGGCCTGTGCGCGTCGTGGCCCCTATCAAGGTGAAGCGGGGAAGGTCCAGGCGAAGCGACCGGGCCGCCGGCCCCTTGCCCAGGACGATGTCAAGCTGGAAGTCCTCCATCGCTGGGTACAAGATCTCCTCGACCGGGCGCGCCAAACGGTGGATTTCGTCCACGAAGAGCACGTCGCCCTCGGAAAGGTTCGTGAGCAACGCCGCCAAGTCCCCCGCGCGCACCAGCGCCGGCCCCGAAGTGACCCGGAAGCCGGCCTCCATCTCGTTGGCGACAATGCCCGCAAGTGAGGTCTTCCCGAGGCCGGGCGGCCCCGCAAAGAGCATGTGGTCTACCGGCTCGCCCCGCCGGCGAGCAGCCTCCAGCATGATCGAGAGGTGTTCTTTTAGCTGTGACTGGCCGACGAACTCCGAGAGCCTCTTCGGCCTTAGGGTCAGCTCCTCCGCCTCCTCTTCGGGCCGAGCGGCAGGGGCAAGCAGGCGGGCGGTGCCGCCTGAGTCCTTTTGCAGGCCCTTTTGCACAGCGCTCACCGGGCCGCCGCCAGCTCTCGGAGCGCTTGGCGCAGCATCTCCTCCGGCGCCTCGTCGCCGAGGCGAGCAACCACAGAGCGCACCTCTTCGGCGCCGTAGCCGAGCGAGGTGAGGGCGGCCCGAACCTCTTCACGCCGCGGGTGCCCCGCACCGCCGGCGGCGGGCGCCTCCGCGCCGGCGGGAGAGCCGCCGGCGCCGGCCTCCAGGCCGAGCGTCACCGCCTCAAACCTAGGAGCGAGCTCGAGCACCAAGCGCTGAGCCGTCTTCTTGCCGATGCCCGGCACCAAGGCCAAGGCATCAGCGTCGCCGGAGAGGACGGCGCGGCGCAAAGCCGCCGGCGAAAGCACGGAGACAACGGTGGCCGCGAGCGCCGGCCCGACCCCGTGCGCCGCGAGCAACAACTCAAAGCAGTCCCGCTCTTGCCTTGAAGGGAACCCATAGAGCACCAGAGCGTCTTCACGCACGTGAGTGTGGACCCAAAGGAAGCTCTCGCCCCCGACTTCGCCTGCCCGCGCCGCGCTCCCCGCCGGCACTAGGACCCGGTAGCCCACGCCACCGGCCTCGACCAAAACCTCGACTTGGTGCTCGGAACGGGCCACTCGCTCGGCGAGGGTCCCCCTGAGGGAGCCGATCACCTGCCGTCCTTTCTCATGGCCGACGCCGCTGCCTTAACGAAGGGAGCGCTTGCCAGGTGGCACAAGGCAAGGGCCAGCGCGTCGGCCCTGTCGGGAGGCGAAGGGACCTCGGGGAGGCCGAGCAAGGCCTGCACCATCCGCTGCACTTGCGCCTTGCCCGCCCCGCCCCAGCCCGTCACCGCCTGCTTTACTTCGTTGGGGCTGTACTGGGCCACAGCGACACCTGCCTCCCCGGCAGCCGCCAAAGCCAGGCCGCTCGCTTGGCCGACAGCCATAGCGGTCTTGGTATTGGCCTGGAACAGCACGCGCTCTACTACGACGACGTCAGGCATGAGCCGCGCCAACAGGCCCCGGATCTCACGGTAAAGCTGTGCCAAACGGTGCTCCAACGCCACCTCCGCGGGCGTGGTCAGCACCCCTGAAATGACCGCCTCGGGCTGCGCGCCAGCCTGGCGGACAGCCCCGTAGCCGCAGCGCGAAAGGCCGGGATCGATCCCCAACACAAACATTAGTTCGTGACATTAGCACGGCGGGGGTGCAAAGTGGTGGATTTAGACGGCCACCAGCTCCATGAGCGAGTCGGGGATGTCGAAGTTGGCGTAGACGTTTTGCACGTCCTCGTGCTCGTCGAGCAAGTCGATCAAGCGGAGCACACGGCGGGCGTCGGGCTCGCTCGTAATAGGCACGCTCGTCGTCGGCTGCATGGTGAGCTCGGCGTCTTCCACGTGCCAGCCCTTGGCCTCGAGCGCGGCGCGCACGGCCGCCAGGTCCGCCGGCGGCATCACCACCTCCCAGGAGCCCCCGTTGTCGCGCACGTCTTCGGCGCCCGCGTCCGCAGCGACCAAGGTGAGCTCGTCTTCATCGGCGTCCTTGCTTACATGCAGCACGCCTTTGCGTTCGAACTGCCATGACACTGCACCGGGTTCTGCCATCGAGCCGCCATTTTTTGTGAAAATTGAGCGCACCTCGGCGCTCGCCCGGTTGCGGTTGTCAGTCAAGAGCTCTACTATCACAGCTACTCCACAGGGTGCGTAACCCTCGTAGGTGACCGGCTCGTAGCGGACGCCTTCCAGTTCGCCGGTACCTCGCTTGATCGCCCGCTCCAAAGTATCGAGCGGCACCGACGCATCGCGGGCTTTCTGGAACATCGTTCGCAGCGTGGGGTTGGCGTCCAGGTCGCCACCGCCTTCGCGCGCCGCCACCTCGACCTGGCGTATCAGCTTGGCAAACAGCTTGCCCCGGGCCGCATCGACGGCCGCCTTTTTGTGCTTGGTCGTGGCCCACTTAGAGTGCCCTGACATTTTCCTTCCTTTCGTTTTTTTCGTTCAAAAGCATCTCGTGAAGCCGGGGGTCGCCGGCCAGTTCCGGGTGGAACGACGCGACTATCACCCGGCCCTGGCGGCAAACAACGGGTCTACGCCCCCCGTCTGGTACTTCTACCGTGGAGAGCACTTCGACGCCCTCGCCGGCCCGCTCGACGACCGGAGCCCTGATGAAAACGGCGTGCAAAGGGCGAGAGAACCCCCGCACCTCGAGGTCCTCCTCGAACGATTCGCGCTGGCGGCCGAACGCGTTCCGCCTCACTGTTATGTCGATGGCCCCGAAGCACCGCTGGCCCGGCTTGGCGTCCAGCACCTGCTTTGCGAGCAGGATCATGCCCGCGCAGGTGCCGAGGGCGGGGGCCCCCGCCGCCAAGAGCTCCTGCAGTGGTGCGAGCAGGCCGGAGCTCTCGAGGAGGAGGGACATGGTCGTGGACTCGCCTCCAGGCAGAACGAGAGCGCCCACGCCCTCGAGGTCCGCCGGCACGCGCACGGGCACCGCTGGGGCGCCGAGCTGGTGCAGGATGCTCAGGTGCTCGCGGAAATCACCTTGGAGCGCGAGCACGCCCACCGGCCCGCCTCCTAAGGAGGCGCGAGGGGGCACCTGGGGGCACCTTCTTTCCCGTCCTCATCGCCGCTACCAACCCCGCTCAGAAAGGCGCGTCGCGACCGAGCCGGCTTCCTCCCCTCGCATCGCCTCGCCGAGGCCGCGGCTCACTTTGGCCACTATGGCGTAGTCGCTGTAGTGCGTGGTCGCCTCGACTATGGCGCGGGCAAAACGAGGCGGGTCAGAGCTCTTGAATATCCCAGAGCCCACGAACACCGCCTGGGCACCGAGCTCCATGACCAAGGCAGCGTCCGCCGGCGTGGCCACACCACCAGCACAGAAAAGCGGGACCGGCAGCTCTCCCGTCTCCGCGATCTCGCGCACGAGGCTTATAGGAGCGCTCAGCTGCTTGGCCCACGAGTACAGCTCGGCGGAGTCGGCTTGGGTGATCTTGCGGATGTCGCCTACGATCTGGCGAAGGTGGCGGACCGCCTCTTTCACGTCACCGGTGCCCGCCTCACCCTTGCTCCGGATCATCGCCGCACCTTCGGAAATGCGCCGTAGCGCCTCCCCCAGGTTGTTGGCGCCGCAGACGAAGGGCACCGTAAAAGCCCACTTGTCTATGTGGTGCTCGTCGTCCGCCGGCGTAAGCACCTCGCTTTCGTCTATGTAGTCCACGCCGAGGGCTTCCAAGACCTTGGCCTCTGAATAGTGGCCGATGCGTGCCTTGGCCATGACCGGGATGCTGACAGCGTTCATGATGGCCTCGACGAGCGCCGGGTCGCTCATGCGGGCAACACCGCCCTCCCGGCGGATGTCGGCAGGTACCCGCTCGAGCGCCATAACCGCCACGGCGCCGGCGTCCTCAGCGACCTTGGCCTGCTCCGGCGTGACCACGTCCATGATGACACCGCCGCGCAGCTGGGTGGCAAGGCCCCGTTTTACAAGGTCCGTGCCGGTCCTGTGCGCTCCTAGCTGCCTGTCGTCGCTATTGGTCATACATCGATCCTACTCGGCAGCTCCGGCCAGCCGTCAGGGCCCTCGTTTGCACTGGACGGCGCCGGGAGGTAGGGGGCTTGGGGCGCCGGCGTCTATTTGCGGCGACGAAGCTAAGGCCCGAGGACCTGCCGACGGCTGCGGCAGAGCGGCGCAGAGCAGCAGCTGTAGTGGGGGCCGGCGGCCAAGTGGCCCGTCTTAGAGCTCGGCGAGGGCCTCGATGCGGTCTCGCAGCGGTGTGGGCACCTTGGCGCCGGCAGCAGGCTCGGCGAACCACAGCAGCGCGGTGGCGCGCGACGCTCCTCGCACCTCGGTCCCTTTCAGCTCCATCTTCTCGAGCGCGCTCGCCAACGCCGGCGGATAGCGCGTGAAGCCGACGGCAGCGCGGTCTATCGCGGTTACCGGTTCGGGCGGAGAGAGAAAGCTTGCTCCTATCCCCAAAGTCGCCACTGTGACCGTAGCGGGCAGCATGTCATAACAGCGGACGCGCGTAAGCAACTGGGCGACAACGCCCTCTAGTTCGAGCCGGTCGAGCTCGTCGAGAAGGCCTTGGGTGACCACAAGCGTGGCGCTGCGCCGGCGCCGGCCGCACACGGCGGCATTGAGGGAGCTCTCGTCGCGCACGCGCACAACTGGCTGGCGCACGCCGATGGTCGCGCAGAGGCCCTCGACCAAGTTGAGCAGGCGAGCGTGGCGCCAGGGGTCCGCCTTGGCACCTCCGAGGGCGCGCCTAGCCAGCGGTTCGGCGGCCCACCATATGGCGACCGCGAGCAAGGCGGTGCTGACGGCAAAGCCGACGATAGCGAACGGCCAGGAAGACGCCCACCACACTATGAGGCCGATGGCGACGCCGAGCGGGCCAGAACAGACGGCAACGAGCGCACCAGCTCGCCGGCGGTTGGCCACGGTGCGAGCACGCAGCACGTCGGGTGCCATAGTGGGAAAGAATGCTAGCGAGAGCCTTGCGGCGGGCGTTCTTAGACCGCTGGGTGCCGGCGGCCGGCGGCTAGGCGCCGCCAGTGCGACCATTTTTCGGCCGCCAGCCGGGCGAGGACGGTTGAGTTGCAAGCAGAGCGGAGCCCGGCTACTGCTAGACGGGTGCGTGGCCACTACCGGCCTCGGGCAGGAAGGACAGATGAGACATGGGGGCCCCTAGTTCCAGACCGCCCCTCGCGGGAGAGGGGCCTGCCGGCGCAGGGCGGGGCAGCGGCGAACCTCCCCCACCGCAGAGGGGCGACGCCTACATCGGCTGCTCCGGTTGGTCCTACCAGGATTGGCGCGGGGTCATTTACCCCCCCAGGCTCCCGGCTCGCGAATGGTTCACCTATTACTCGAGCCTCTTCAACACGGTAGAAGTAAACAACACGTTCTACCGCCTACCGGCTGAGAGAACCTTCGCCGCCTGGGCGGCACAAGCCCCGCCAGGGTTCACCTACGCGCTGAAGGTCAACCGTTTCGGTACCCACCAGCTCAAGCTGGCTAGGCCCGAGCGTTGGCTGCCTGCCTACATGGAACGGGCCAGCCTGCTCGGGCCGGCGCTCGGGCCGAACCTGCTGCAGCTCCCACCGCACTGGAAGCGCGCTACAGAAAGGTTGGCGTCTTTTCTCGATGTAGCGGCCGAGACAGCCACCAGCCTCGCAAAACGCGCACCAAGGGCGAGCTGGCTCTGGGCAGTCGAGGTGAGAGATCCCTCCTGGCTCGACGCTGCGACTTACCAGGTCCTCGCCGAGCATGGGGCCGCGCTGTGCTGGCACGACATGATCGCAGGCCACCCCTGGGTGCTCACGGCACCTCCTCGCCAGGGCGGCCATCGCGGGTGGGCCTATGCCCGTTTCCACGGCCCGAGAGCGCCAGCGGAAAAGTACGCCGGCGACTATGGGGAGGCTCGCTTGGGAGCAGCGGCAGAGAAGTTGCTTGCATGGCTCGACGCCGGCTGCGACGTGTACGCGTACTTCAACAACGACCAAGGCGGGGCCGCCGTGCGCGACGCCGCCATCCTCGCCCGTCTATTAGGCAGCGCCGCTCGGCCTTTGTACCCCCTCGGCGACAAGTGACGCCTCGTAGACCGCTTCGTGACAAGTGACGCTCCTCCTGGCAGTGGAGGTCACCTTTCGACCGGTACGGCCCTTCTCACAACTTCTATTACATAAGATAGCATAGAAAATCATAGAAGCCTAATTGCTAACCCTAACGAGCCAGCGCCGACGGGCGAGACGGCGTAGCGACGACGAGGCGAGTGCCGCTGCCCGAGGTTGAGCGGGCCCATGGCGCAAGTAATTGAGCCTTGCGTGCACCCCAGGCGTAAGCCGAGCGGCCAGCGCCAGCGTGTGGGCGCCCGGTCCCCCGGTTAGGATGGCGGCCGTGATAGCTGACGTCGCGAACGCGCTCGTAGCCGCTACCAACAACGCACCGCTCGACTGGGCGTACGGGACAGCAGCCTCGGTCGTTTTCGTGGCCCTCATCGCCGTACCAGCTGCCGTCCTCAACTCTCGCGAGAACCGCCGGCGCCAAGCTACGAGACCTGGCGCTGAGCGGCAGGACGTCTGAGCCCCGCCCGCTAGGTGGCGGCACCCCTGAGCTAGCTCGGGGGTACAGAGGCCGGGCGGCTCTCTCCGGAAGCTCCGTCCAAAGCGCCGGCGCCTTCCCCGTACCCTCGCCAGCCGGCAACGTCCGCTTCGGCCCTCGAGGACCTGCGGTTGTGCAAGGCCAGCCAGCCGGCTGCGACCCATCCCACGATCAACAAAAGCCAGTAGGAGACAGCCCTGTACATGAGGGTGCCAGCCGTGGCCTGCGTCACGGTCAAGTGGAACCTCGTGAGCAGTTCAGTGAGGCCACCTTCGACCAGGCCCAGGCCTCCTGGGGTGATGGGCAACTCGACCAGCAGTTGTGCAGCTGCATAGCTGAGCAGCACCGCCCTCCACGGCACGGGAGCGCCTACGGTCAGCAGCCCGCCGACAAGCACGACGCAGTCCAAGGCCCAGTTGGCGGTACCCACCAGCCAGCATTTGACCCACAGTTGCTTGCTCGGGCGGAAGCAGTCCATCTGGACGAGCGACGTCTCAGCGTTGCGCATGTGGTCGGCGGCTCTTTTGGAAAGGAACCGCTCGGACTCAGCTAGGACGCGGGCGACAAGGCGCCCGAGCAAGCCCGGCCGGCGGAACAAGGCTGCTGCGACGCCAGCGCCCACCCACACAAAGCCGAGGGCGGGGACAACGTCGAGCCTCAGGCTGGCGCCCACTGTAACGGCCCCCACCAAGGCGACGGTGGCGAGGGCGAACGCTTGCAAAGCCCCGGCCGCCAGTTCGGTCCAAACTCCGAGGGCCCAAGTCGCGCCCAGCCTTTGGTACTGGCGGAACGAGTAGCCCTCAGCGAACAGCGACCCCCCCGGCAGCGACAGCGTCACCGCGTTGGCGGCCATCGTCACGGGCAGCAAGTTGCGGGCCTGGACGCCTAGGTGCCCCTCGCTCAGGATGCGGGCCTGCAGCCAGGACAGGCAGTACATGGACCCGCCTTCGGCCGCTACCGAGAGGAACAGCCAGTGCCAGTGCAAGTGCTTGAACGTCGAGCCGATGGCGCCCAAACTGTCGCCCGCCCGCAGCACCACGAACACGGCAGCGGCCGCCAGTACCACCGCCTCCAGCGCCCATCTGAGCGCGGCACGGTTGCGTCGCTCTGCCCGCGACTTCGGGCGCGCGGCGCCGCTGGAGGGGCCCGCCGAGACAGGCTGACGGGGGCCCGAGGCGGTCACTGCGCGCAGGTTGCCGTCCGCGGCACCTTCAGTGGGCAAAGAAGCCAACTCAGCGTTAGACGCTAGCTGGAACGCGAACTAAAGCTGATAAGAACCTGAAGACGGGCCTCTCGCATGGAACCCAGGGAAGGCCTGCGCGAGTATGTACCCACGGCTGGGCGAGCTTGCTCATGCCCTTGGTGGCGCCCAAAGCGGTCCCTGGGCGTACCCAGAGATGTCGCTTGTCACAACAGGAGCCCTCAACTGAAAAGCCTGAAAGCCACGCAGGCACCCCGCCGGCGCACCCCGACCTTCGCCATATGAGACTACCTGCACCTTTGCGCCTCGCAGCCGACCTGTTGGCCGGAAAGGCTAATGCCAGCCCTCTTCCAGGCCGACCAAAGGGTGTGGAGCAAGCCCATCACCACTTCGAGCTTCCCAGGCTCCGAGACCTAGCCCGGCACGCCGCCCCCAAGGCGCTGGAGGCCACTATCGGCCCTGTGGCCCTCTTCTACCTGACCCTCAAGCTCATGGGGCCCACGGGCGCGATATGCATGGCGCTCGGCTGGAACTACTTGGCCCTGCTCAGGCGGTTCGTCCGGCGGGAGAAAGTGCCCGGGCTGCTCGTGCTATCGAGCCTCGCGCTCACGGGCCGGTCCTTGCTCGCGTTGGCGAGCCATGCAAGCCTGTTCGTCTACTTCCTCCAACCCTCCCTTGCGACCGCCCTCATCGGCGGTGCCTTCCTGCTCTCGGTGCCCCTGGGCAAACCGTTGGCCGAAAGGCTCGCCCACGACTTCGTGCCGCTCCCGCCTGGGCTCCTAAAAAGGCCGAGGATACGGCGCCTGTTTTTGCGCATCAGCCTGCTCTGGGCCTTGGTGCTCATCACCAACGCCGCCGGCACCGTGGCGCTGCTCGTGAACGTCCCGATCGCTACGTACCTGGTAGCCAAGACCGGCTTGTCGATCGGCCTCACCGTGGCCGGCGTCGTGGTGTCGTTTTGGTGGTTCCGCCGGGGCTTGCGCCGTCACAACGCTGAGGCCCTGGCAGCCTCCGCCTAGGCCCCTTCGAGCCACCACGCCAGCCCAGCCAGGCCGGGGCCGGTGTGGGCAAGCATCACTGAGGAGAAAGAGCCTACGAACGCGCTCGCCGGCTCCACCCGCCGGTAGACGTCGTCAAGCAGCGCTTTGGCTACAGCCTCGTCCATCGAATGTAACGCCGCAACATGAGCGCGGCGACCAGGCGCACGGTCGAGGTCGGCATAGAACGCCTCGACCAGCCGCCGGTGGGCCGCTTGGGGGCTCCGCGACGGCCTGAGCGGCCGCACCTTGCCCTTTTGGAACTCGAAGAGCGGGTTGAGCCCCAGCCATGCCGCCCCCCATGCGGCTGCCCCTGGCACCCGCCCGCTACGAGCAAGCTGCTCGAGCGAAGGCAACGTGGCGAGCAGCCTCACGCCCTGAGCAGCCCCCTCTGCCGCCGCCGCCACTTTGTCGAGGTCTTGTCCCGCTAGAGCCGCCCTGGCAGCGGCCAGCACCACGAGGCCCTGAGCTCCCGCGGCGGTCCCCGTGTCCAAGACGGCGACCCTCCTTTTTCCTCCGAGGACGGTCTTTGCCAGCAAGGCGGCCCGGTGCGTGCTGCTCATCTGCGACGAGATCGTAAGGACGGCCACCCCGTCGCCGCTGTCGGCGGCCTCGATGGCGTCAACGAGCTCCCCGGGGGCAGGCCCCGAAGTACTGAGCCCCTGTCCCAGCTTGGCTGCGACCTCCTCCAAGCCGAGCTCTCCGTCCCGGTAGGTCTCACCGCCGACGTTCACGTGCATCGGGACGACCACGACCCCGTTGGCAGCGGCAAGTTCCGCTGGCAGCGAGCACGCGCTGTCTGTGACTACCCCGACGGTCACCGGGCCTGCCGGCCCTTGTCCCACGTGTCGCGGTCGAACAGCAAGCGACAGAGGTAGACGTCCCAGCGGGCCTCGCGAGGGGGGCCATTGCCGCACAGGCGCTTCCAGAGCATCGGCACCAAGACTGCTACTGCAGCCAGGGCGCCGGCGTCCCCGTGGTAGCGGCGAGCCAGCGGGACAAGGGCCATGTCCGCAGCCAGCGAGCCGAGGGCGGTCTCCCCGGCCAGGCGCCCCAAGGCAAGACCCGCAAGTAGTAAGGCGGCCCCAGCAGGCGCGTTGACCGCCAGTGCGCCCATCGCCGGCGAAATACCGCGGCCGCCAGCGCCTCGGAGCCAGGGCGACCAGTTGTGGCCCGCTACCGCGCACCCGCCTGCTACGGCGGCGACGACCGGGCGCCCGCGAGCCAGAGCTGGGCCGACCGCGCCCTTGGCCACCTCGAAGATACCGGTCACGACCAAGGTGCTCGTGCCAGCGACCCGAGCGAGCGCCGTCCCCGAGACCGTCCCGTTGCCGAAGTGGCGGAGGTCCACGCCCGCTCGCCGGCGAGCAGCCAGGTTGGACAGGGGGACCGAGCCCACGACGAAGCCGACCGCCGGAGCGCTCAGCACCCTTACGAGGCCCACTCGCCCGCCTTCATGGTCCCGAAGGTTACCAAGGCGAAACTTTTGGCTAATGAGGGGCGCAAGCGCCGAAGGTGCCGTACTGTGAACCAGAGGCACATGGAACGAGGTTAAGGAGCACACATGACGGTCCTGCTCGTCGCCTTGGTGGTCGTATGTGCCCTCGGCATAGCGGTCCAGTTCGGTCGTTCGGTTTGGGCACGGGCCCGCTCTGCCGAACGCCATCGCCAAGCTCTCGACACGCTCGCAGGGATGACCCACGGCGCCGCTCCCTCCCCGGCGGGAGATGGAGAGCACGACTACCAAGCGCACGTTCGCTTGCTCGGCTCATCAGGCGAGGCGGGAGCCAACGGGGGTCGCTCTCTCCCCCCACCGCGGGCGCTCCCCCCGGTCCAGCACTCCAACTCCTCGCCACTGCGAAGGCCGTCGCGAGCAACCTCTGCCTCGCGCCAGCACTCTGAAGCCCCTCCGCTAGCCGCTCCCTCGAACGAAGAACCCGAAGACGAGCCGACCCGCGTGATCCCCGGGCTCACGCCGCCGCCGCCCCATTCGCCCCCCCTGCGGCCGGCGCCGGCTGCAAGGCCTCATGTGTTCTATTTCGACGACCTGTCGCCTCTGTCCAGCGCGCGCGGCCCCGAGGGTGACGTCACGCCCAGCAATGCACCTAGCCCCGCCAACCCGCCGGCGGAACTGACAGCCGCTGCTAGCCTGGCAGGTCCCGACGGCCAACGGCGGACCGCCGCGCAGGCGCTGGTTGCTGCTGGCGTAGCCCTAGTCGTAGCGGCCGGAGCGGTCTACATCGCGCTGGCCAGCCACAAGGGCCCAGGCGGGCTCGCATCAGGCCCGGGTACGCCAAGCCCAGCACCCACTCACCTGCTGGGCAGCAAGGCGGGGCGAACCAGCACCCCGACGCCCAGCCGGACCGGTTCGCTGCCTACGTCTGCGTCTTCGACTTCGCTGCCCTCGAGCTCGACCACGAGGGCCACCACCACGACCACGCCTCGCCAGCCGGTGGAGCTCATCTCCGCCGTCGGCGGCACCGACACCTTCCAGCTCACATCGAGGACCGCCTCGATAGTGGTCACCGCGAGCGGCCCCTGCTGGGTGGAAGTCCGGGCGGGTAGCTCCTCCGGCCAAGTCGTGACCGAAGAGACTCTTGCAGCCGGTCAGCAAGCCAAGGTGACCGGGCCGGCGTGGATCCGCCTCGGTGACCCTCCTAACGCGGCCGTGACCGTGGACGGCACTCCTACTACCATCCCCGGGGCTCGCTCAGGAGTGCCACTGAACCTCGACTTCACGGTCAGCTAGGCGAAGGCCCTCGCTCGACGCTGGTGGCGTCGTCCCAAGTGAGCAGCAAGTGGCGAGCTGCCCTCGCCTCGTCCACCCTGCTAACGGGCGTCGTCCTAGGTGACAAACGAGCCTCCTCAGGGCTCTCGTGCGCTATCTCTAAGAGGGCGTCGGCTAAAGCGGCGACTGTAGCTGGGCTCTCGGTCTCGGTCGGCTCTATCATGAGCGCCTCCGGTACGACCAGGGGGAAGTGCACCGTAGGCGCGTGGAAGCCCTTCTCCAGTAGCCTCTTGCCCACGTCCAAGGCGCGCAGCTGCCCGCCGGGGCCGGCGCCTCGGGCCGAGACCACCACCTCGTGCATGGCGGGGCGGTCGAAGGGTACGGCATAGGTGCCCCTCAACCTAGCGAGCAGCCAGTTGGCGTTGAGCACGGCCATTTCGGACACCCTCCTGAGGCCGTCGGAGCCGTTGCAAAGCACGTACGCCCACGCACGCACGAGGGCGAGAGCGTTGCCGTGCCAGCTGTGCACGCGGCCGATCGAGCGGGAGGGCTGCCGCCAATAAAACGTGCCGTCTGCAGAGCGTGCCACTACCGGGCCAGGGAGGAACTCCGCCAGCCGCTCAGTCACGGCCACCGGTCCCGCTCCCGGCCCTCCCCCACCGTGGGGGACCGCAAAGGTCTTATGGAGGTTGAGGTGGACGATGTCGAAGCCCATGGCGGCAGGCTTGGTCACGCCCATGATGGCGTTCAAGTTGGCGCCGTCGTAATAGAGGAGGCCTTGAGCCTCGTGAACGGCTTCGGCGACTTCGGCTATTCTCTCCTCGAAGAGCCCCAAGGTGTTGGGGTTCGTGAGCATGATCCCAGCTACGTCGCCGTCGAGGCGCCGCCTCACCTCTACCGGCGAGACGAGGCCGCGCTCGTCCGAGGGGACGCTCACGGTTTGGTACCCGGCGAGACTGACAGATGCAGGGTTGGTCCCGTGCGCCGAGTCTGGTATAAGCACCTTCTTCGGTGAGCGGCCCTCGGCCTGGTGCCAGGCGCGCATCATGAGAAGCCCGGTGAGCTCACCGGCGGCGCCGGCGGGCGGCTGGAGGCTGGCCGCAGACATCCCGGTCAGTTCGCACAGAGCACCCGAGAGCGACCACAACAGCTCTAGCCAACCCTGCGCCTGGCTCGCAGGAGCGGCTGGGTGCACGGAAGTGAAGCCCGCCAGGCTGGCCGCATCGTCGCAAACCTTTGGGTTGTACTTCATCGTGCACGACCCGAGCGGGTAGGCACCTAGGTCGACCGAGTACTGACGGTGGGAGAGCCGGGTGAGGTGGGCAACCAGGTCGCGTTCGGATACTTCCGCCAGGGGCGGGGGCTCGGGGCGCAGCTCCTCGGCTGGCAGGAGCTCCTCGGCGCTCCACTCGGGCACACCCGTGGTGCGGAAGCTGGCCGAGGCCCTGCCCGGCACCGACAGCTCGAAGAGCGTCGGTTCCTCCTCGCGGCCGAGCAAGGGTGCTGAGGCGGCCTTGCCACCAGGGCGTGAGGCCGATGGAAGAGCCCGGGCTGTAGCCGGCTGCGGCTGCTCCGCAACGGGGCGGCCGGGGCCGCTCACCCGGTCACCTTTTCCATGGCAGCCAAATAAGCGTCCATCTCGGCTTTCGTACGCTTTTCGGTCACAGCCACGAGCAACCCCTCCCGGCCCCCCACCTGCACCGGCAACCCAGCGAGGAAACCCTCGTCGGCCATGCGCTCGACGACCACCTCTGGCGCCACGGGCAGCGCCAACGCGAACTCCCTCACCACAGGCGCCCCTACCAACGGCTCGACGCCCGGGAGCCTGAGAAGCCCGTCGCGCAGGTAGCGGGTGCCGCGGGCACAGCGCAGGGCAAGCTCCCTTAGCCCACTGGTACCCAACCACGCTAGCTGCACCATGGCGGCTATGGCGACCAGTGTCTGGTTGGTGCAGATGTTGGAGGAGGCACGCTCTCTGCGTATGTCTTGCTCGCGCGCCCGGAGCGTCGTTACGTAGGCGACCCGGCCGGCGCTGTCCAAGGTCCGGCCGACAAGACGCCCAGGCAGGCGGCGAACGTGCTCGCGTGAAACCGCCAACATCCCAAGGTACGGCCCACCGAAACCGAGCGGGGGCCCAAGCGGCTGGCCCTCCGCTACTGCAACGTCAGCTCCCTGCTCTCCTGGGGTGCGCAAGAGCCCCGCTGCCACGGGGTCAAAGACCGAGACCAACACCGCGCCCGCTTGCTGAGCGGCCATCTTGGCAGGTGCCAGCGGGTCAATACAGCCGAAGTAGTTAGGGCATGCGACCACAACGGCCGCCGGCGGGGCCCCGCCGCTCGCGGCGCTGGTGGCCCGTTGCCAAGCGGTCAGGCCGTCTACGAGCGGCACCTCGACCAGTTCCGTCTCGCGACCCGCAGTAAGGGTGGCGAGGACCTCACGCCACCTCGGGTTGACGCCCTCGCTCACCCACACCGAGCGCCTCCCGGTGGCCGCCGTGGCCAGGTTCACCGCCTCCACGAGCGCCGACGCCCCGTCGTAGACCGACGCGTTGGCCACCGGCAGGCCGGCGAGGCGTGAAACGAGAGTCTGGTACTCGAACAGCGCCTGGAGCACTCCTTGGGCTACCTCAGGCTGGTAGGGCGTATAAGAGGTCACGAACTCGCTCCGCCCCGCGAGGGCGCGGGTGACCGCTGCCACGTCGTGGTCGTAAGCGCCGCCGCCGGCAAAGCACACGAGCTCCGTACCGGCACGGTTTGCTGCCGCCAAGCGGGCCATTTCGCTCGCGACATCGGCTTCGGGGAGCCCTGGCGGGAGGTGTAGGTCGCCCCCTGTAATGCGTAGCGCCTGCGGCACGACGGCAAAGAGCTCCTCGGTGCTCGACAGGCCCAGGTCGGCGAGCATGCTGTCGACCTCCTGGGCTGTGTGGGGGACGTAGCTAGCCATGGGCCCGGTCTTCAGCGAGCAGGTGCTTTAGCCCCACGCACGAAGGGGAGCTTGACCACCGTCGCTGGCAACCCCCCGCGCACGCTGGCACGAGTGCCAGGCTGCACCTGCGATGGCAGGAAGCACATGCCTATCCCTCTTTCTAGCACGGGGGAGTAGTTACCGCTGGTGAGAACCGCTTCGGACGGCTCACCTGGGGTTGCCGAGGCGCCCGCAGGCACGGAGGGAGCCGGCGCAAAGCCGCTGGCACCAGCCGTCCCGCTCGTGCATACGGGCCCGAGCGGCACCGAAAGGCAGTCAGCGCAGGCCATGGCGCCTCCGCGGGGGGAGGCCAGGCCGGCCAGAACAGGGCCCGGCTCAGAGGGCGGTGAGCTCGGCTCAGGAGCGACCAGGGTCTCGAGGCAGACGGAGTAACCCTCACGGAAGGGCTGACGGCCGTCACCAAGCACGCCCATGAGCCTCCTACGCACCCCTGCGCTGCGCTTTTCCAGCAGGGCGGGCAAGCCCCTGAAACCTCCGGGCTTTTCCCACGCGACTACCCAAGACAGGCCCGCCTCGAGAGGCGTAGTACCGGGGCCGAGCTCGTGGCCGTGGAGCGGCAAACCGGCTTCTAGGCGGAGGGTGTCTCTCGCTCCAAGGCCGGCGGGCACGGCACCGGCGGCCAGCAAGGCTTCCCAAAGGCCCTCTGCGGCCTCGGCAGGGACCGCGACCTCGACCCCGTCCTCGCCCGTGTAGCCGGTCCCGGCTACCACGGTGGGGACTGCCAGCCGGCTCGTCTCCGGGCGGTCTATGGGCTGACCGCCTGTGGTGCCCCGTCGCCAGGTCGGCGGGCGCCAAGTGAGCCGGCGCACCTGGAAGCGCCCCACCTCGCAAGCTTCTGGGAAGGCGGCAGCGAGGACGCTCCGCGCAGCAGGCCCTTGCACAGCCAGTACAGCGCGCCCTGCCGTGACGTCCTCGCCACCGAGCACCGCGCGGGCCCTACTTGTGTTCGAGGCGTTCGGCATGACGTCAAAGCGCTCTTCGGCCACCCACCACACGATCATGTCGTCGAGCACCGACCCGTCGTCGTCCAGCAAGTGGGTGTACTGCGCTCGCCCCGGGCTGATCTTTCTGAGGTCGTTGGTCAAGCCCGCCTGAAGCACTGCGAAGGCCCCCGGCCCCTCGAAGCGGACGGTGCCGAGGTGGCTCACGTCGAAAACCGCCGCGGCACGCCTGCACGCGAGGTGTTCGGCCAAGGTCCCGCCGGAAAAACGCAAGGGCATCTCCCAGCCCCCGAACTCCACCATCTTGGCCCCGTGCGCCCGGTGCCAACGGTCGAGAGGGCTTCTCCTCGGTGAAGTCGTTACCGCCTCCTGGCTTGCCGGCACCGAAGCGCTGGGGGCCGAGCCAGAAGCGCAGTGCGCCGAGCCAGCGGGTAAGCCGGACCTCACTCGGCTCAGCCTACTGGGGCCTAGTACGCCGTCTTACGACACGTTCGGCCAGCTAGCCGAGCGCGACCTCAGCCTGTCCGCTCAGGGGCCCCGTCGCTCCCATCGGAGCGGTTTGGGAGGCGTGCCGGCCCTCCTCGGGGCGAGGGTTGCGGCGCAGCTCCGTTATCGCGGCGTCCACCTCCGATGCGAGCTTGTCGACTCCGAGAGCCATGGTGAGCACCCCCTGCCCTCCGTGCATGAGGTCGAAGACCTCTTCACCTGAGCCAGCGAGGACCGTCTTGTCATCTACTATCACCAACTTCGCGCTGGCCAGGTCTGCTCCCGAGTTGCGCAGGCATTCGATCGCCTTGCGCGTCGCGCGCGGCGACACGCCGGCTGCGATCAGCCGCTTTATGACCTTGAGCTGGACGAGGTCGGTGTAGGAGTAAAGCCGTTGGCTCCCGCTGCCGCGCGCGTCATGGACCGAGGGGCGCAACAGGTCCGTACGCGCCCAATAATCGAGCTGCCGGTAGGTGATGCCGATGATCTTGCAGACCTGAGGGCCGCGGAAGGCGCCTCGAGCTTCGAGGGCACCTGGGCTGGGCCCGTCCTTTGGTCCTTGTGCCCTTCGCGAGCTCCTGCCACCGTGAGCGACGCTCTCAGCGGGAGCAGCCCCGAGCGGGGCACGTTCGGCCGACCTGCCACTATCTGGCCCCTCAGCACTTGCGCGGCGGCTAGAGCCGTCTAGCACAACCTCGCTCACCTCGTCAGTGCCCCTCCCGATCGGCAAAGCCTGCTGCTCGCCGCTCCGATGCCTGTCCATGTGCCCTCCTCGTGCCTAGCCGCTGACCTCTCGCGTAATTACACTGACCTCTCACGTAATTACAGCAGTGTTGGCCTCACAGTAGCCCTTGGGCGGCGCGCTCCACAAGGGCTCAGTCCGCCAGAGCCGCCCCCGCTAGGCCAACCTCGTCCGCCGGGACAACGACGGCGGTCGAGCGCAGCGTCCACGTCCGTTGGGGCAACCGCTCTGAGCAGCTCACTTGTCGAAGTCTTCAGGCCTTACGGCTTCCAAGAACTCGTGGAACTGGGCAACGAGCTCTTCACCCTCGGCCGAGTCGGGCGCCTCATCGCGCTGAGAGATAACGATACCCTCAGCGTCCAACAGCGCCTCCTCGGCGTAGATAGTCGCACCCGTCCGCAGAGCGAGGGCAATGGCGTCGGAGGGCCGTGAGCTCACGACGTAGCTCGTGCCACCACGGCGCAGCCGGAGCTCAGCGTAGAAAGTTTGATCCCGGAGCTCGGTGATCACGACGTGGTCCAACACGACGCCCAGCTCGGTCAAGATGTCGCGCATGAGGTCGTG